>ERZ1023894.30-NODE-30-length-40231-cov-9.953231_pt1 | contig 40231 bp, 42 predicted proteins | sample MGYA00380398_ERZ1023894 | MGnify/ENA primary metagenome ERZ1023894 (study PRJEB33179, sample SAMN07448994) | human gut metagenome | biome: Human-gut; feature: Human associated habitat; material: Faeces | host: Homo sapiens | place: India: Bhopal | collected...
AAGAGCAAACTTGATTTGATAAAACGGCTATCGGAGAAAGCATTAAAGAATACATAGTAGCACGCGGGCTTACACAGTCCGATTTAGCAAATAAAGCTAATATCACGCGCATTGCTTTAGGAAATTATGAAAGGGGGCAGCGTATACCGACTATTGATATATTTGCACGTATTGCCATGGCCCTTAATGTGTCCATCGATGAATTGATAGGATACAGGCCGGAGCAATCATCCGTATGGCGGTGCGGGATAACCGAACCAATCATGACGTTTAAAGACAATTTAAAAAAAGTAAGAGAACTTAGTGGATTGACAAGAGTCGAAATAGCCAAACGGCTCAATATGACTCCTGCCGCTTATGGTGCTTACGAATTAGGAAAAAGAGAACCTAAATTTGATAAGTTGTGTGAAATTGCTGACCTTTTACATACCTCAATAGACGATCTATTGGGATATAAGCCGGGCCAATTATCCGCAATACAGCAGATAAAACATGATTTTGCTAACGCTGGATATGAACTAAAAGAAGAAGGCTCGACATGGTGGCGTTACGAGATAACCGGACCGGGCGAGGAATATCCTTTTCATATCAAAACAGAGGATGACCTAAAGCAAATCTATCATCAAATCAAGCTTGATGTACTACACGCTCAGAAAAAAGTTTGGAAAGACAATATTTATAAATCTTTGCTGAAATACGAAAGAAGAAAATATCACGAAAAAGAAAAGCATTTCATGTTTTTACAGAAGAAGGAGCAATCAAAATGAAGAACATCACGAAAAAACAGTTCATCGACACGGTAGCACAGCGGAGCGGCAAGACGAAAGGCACTTGCGCCCGTATCGTGGATGAAATGTTGGGTACTATCGCCGACCTTGTGGCGCAGGACCATAAAATCACGTTCGTGGGATTCGGTACGTTTGAAAAGAAGTACGTAGCACCGCGCACGACGCGCAACCCCCAGACCGGGGAAATGATGGAAACGACCGGCCATAACAGCATGAAATTCAAGGCTGGTTCGATTCTGAAAGAACGGCTCAATCAGTAGGCGGTGATGCAATGTGACACGCTGCTATTACTGTCATAAGAAGCTCACGGGCTACCGGCACTATGTGGTGACGGTAGACGGGAAGCTCATGCCGGTATGTGCAGATGATCGGGAATGTCGGCCACGGGCGATAAAGTGCCACGGGCCGCGACCCGGCGTCGCACACCAGGCAAGGGATAAAGTACTAGAAAGGAACAAGCATAAATGATGGACATTAAAATTAAGAAAATCCTCGATAATTACAGCAAAGACGACGTGAAACTGCCGCTTATCACCGAAGGGAACGCGTGCTATGACTTTTACGCGCCCGCGAAATTCGTCATCTATCCCGGTGAACACGGCGTCAAGATTCCGTCGGGACTGGCTTTTGAAATCCCGGAAGGCTATTGCATGATGCTCTTCATACGGTCAAGCTACGGCGCAAAGCGGGAACTGCGGCTGTCAAACGCCGTGGGAGTCGTCGACAGCTCGTACCGCGGCGAAGTACAGGGCCTTTTCGATAACATCGGCGATAAGCCGGAAATCATCGAAAAGGGAGAACGCTTTATGCAAGGCAAGTTGGTACAGAATATCCCGATTCGTTGGAAAGAAGTGCAGACGCTGACAGATACACAGCGCGATCAAGGCGGATTCGGCAGCACTGGCAAATAGGAGGGAACAGGAATGATTAATGACAAGATGGCCAAGATGGCCGTAAACACCTTGAAAAAATATTGCAAGAATTTATGTTCTCGTTGCGCTGTATATGGATCATGTGGACAAAGGTACTGCTACTTTGAAAATGTTGATGGTTACAACGACGTCGGTACGTTTGAAGATTTGCAGAAATCTATCGGAAAGCCACCGAAATTTGACATCAGGCAGAAAGACAGCGCTGCTTTTCGGAATTATATCAATAAGATTTTCATGGAAGAAGCGGAAAAATACGGCCTACCAATGAACACGGCCAACTCGATAAAATGGACTGCGCGCGGGACCATCGTAGTCACATTCGTCGACGATGACAGCAAGACGAACTACATTGGTTGGGCGAAGTGCCATCCAAACGACGCTTTCAATCCGGAAGTCGGTATCAAGCTGGCCATTGAAAGAGCGGCCCAGGCGATGAAAGCGCCGTTCGTCCCGGAAGAAAACGAAGCTTATTATTATGCTGGTGATGAGAACCGCATCTATAGCACCATCAATCACCATACAAACACAGATATTTTGAATATCGCAGTCGGTAACTGCTTCAGGAAACGTAAAGAAGCGCATGCCAATAAAGAAGCCATCAGGAAACGTGTCGAGAAATCTACGAAACTGCTGGAAAAGTTGCGGGATGAAGGAGATGAATGACATGGAACTTTTTTTCATGCACGATTACCCGAGGCCGGGCGAAAAGTGGAAACACTTTAAAGGCCATATCTATAAAATCATCTGCATTGCAGGAGATACAGAAAGAGACGGGCTGGACGTGGTGTACCAGGATACCCAAAAACCTAAACTCATCTGGGTGCGGCCACTGCGAATGTTCATGAGTGAAGTGGACCACGAAAAATATCCGGACGTCACCTGGAAATGGCGATTCATGAAGATTGGTGATGCAGATGAATGAAGGTGATTCAATTGCTAAAAATATTGGAATTGTTCGGCGGAATCGGCAGCCCTAGAGTTGCGTTGCGGAATTTAGGTATTCCCGTAAAAGCGATAGATTATGTAGAAATCGACGAAAAAGCGGTGCGAAGCTACAATGCCATGTTTGCAAACGAACTCCCGTACAAAACGCAGGACGTTCGCGGATGGAATTTAAAGCCGGATATTCTCATTCACGGTAGCCCTTGCCAGGACTTTTCCATCGCGGGCCGTCAAAAGGGAGCGGACCCCGGAAGCGGGACTCGATCGTCGCTCATGTGGGAAACGCTAAATATCGTCAAAAACATGGGATTGTGGCGACCGAGAATTATAATCTGGGAAAATGTGAAAAATGTAAGAAGCCGCTACATGGTGCATAACCATGAGCGGTACATGACCGAGTTGAAAAAGCTGGGATATACAAGCAGTTTTCGCATGTTGGATGCTAGAAACTTTGGCTTACCGCAAGCCAGGCAGCGAATATTCACTATATCGGTATTGGGTGGTCAAGATTTTGACTTTGATGCACTCAAACAAAGGCCTATGCAACCCATTGCTAACTATCTAGAGGACGGTCCGGTAGACGACTTTTATACCGTCAAAGCGCCCAGTATGTTACGGGCAATCGGGAAAACGGGGACTGTGCGCCGCCTGCCGATTATCAAAGATTACTGCTACACAATCACGGAGCGACCAGACAGAGCGCCAGGGAGTGGCTGTCTTCCCATAGGTAATGGCAAATACAGATACTTAACCGAAAAAGAATGTTGGAGACTCCAAGGATACAACGATTCTGACTTTGAAGCGGCCGCCGGTGTTAATTCTCGGCGAGCGCTGTATAAGCAAGCCGGGAACTCTATCCCTGTACCGATTTTTGAAAGCATATTCAGCGAAATGCTATAGAAAGGAGTGATACAGATGGATGATGTACAGCACCCGGACCATTACACATGGCGCGGTACGGAATGTACCAAGGCCATTGAAATCATGACCAGCGGAGCGACGGGAGCTGATGCCATGTACATCGGCAATATCGTCAAGTACCTGTACCGCTACCCGGCGAAAGGGACACCACTAAAAGACCTCATGAAGGCCCGGCAGTATTTAGATTTTTTGATTACTAATGAAGAAGTTAAAGAAAAGGAGCATAAAAACCATGACTAAAGCAGAAAGAATCGAACTCGAAGCGACGTTAGCAACTATCCTGGGTATCAGCAGCCCAGACCAGAAATTCTCCATCACGATAGAAGGCTTCACCTACAAAGACATTACGATGCGGACCCATCTGGCAGATGTGATGCTCATCGTAGCGAAGTCCGCACTCAACAACGAACCGTTCAAGGTGACGACAGAACACATTATCGACATCGACCCGGAAGAAGATCCAGACGACGAAGAAGACGATGAAATCATCGAAGATGATGAAACTATCGAAGGTTTAGGAGAGGACCTCGCCGACTTATTGCTCCGCACTTTCGGAGAAAAGAAATGACATACCAATTCGTCATCCACGGGCGGCCCATGACTAAGAAAAATTCGCTCCAGAAGACGCGCTACGGTCTTGTACAGGGTAAAGCCTATAGAGAATATGCAAAGGATGCTTTATGGAAGTTAAAAGCCCAAAAAAAGTCTATTAAGCCGATTGAATGTGCCGTCACGATGACCGCTAGGTATTATATGCCGAACCGCAAGGGCTGGCCCGATTTGTTCGGGCTGGTCCAGGCGACGGCAGATATCCTCGAAAGCGCTGGCATCATCGAAGACGACGGGTACATTGCTGAAATGGGCGGCTCGATGATAGCTGGTATCGACGCCGAAGCCCCGCGCGTAGAAATCACTGTGAGCGAAATAACGGACTTAAAACATCCACTCTATAAACTACACCCGAAGTTAAAGAAAAAGCTAGTAGAGGGAAAACTAAAACGATTAACCAAGGTAAGAAAGGATAAGTATGAAGCTGAGTAATATACTGACTGTCTACGTTGTCTTGATGGATGCATTGGCTATCGCGTTACTGCTGATAGCGAACTGTCTGGCACATAGTCTGATTGCCGTGGGAATCGGGACAATGGGGCTTGTCACACTGTATCTCGTCCGCGTACTCAAAGAAAGCGAAAGAGTCATAGCTAAGATAAAAATATACGTGAATGAAGACGGGCAAGCAGAAAGGAAGGGAGAGCATGAAACTAATAAAGATAGGTGATAGGACTTATATCAATCCGGAAAAAATCATAGCCATCAGCCTGCCGCCGAATCCAGAATACGCCCAATATTGGCTGACTATTGTCCTCGAAAGCAAAGTAAAAGTAAGCTTACACTTTAACACCCAAGAGGAAGGCGAACGATTGATTAAGGAACTAGTAAGAACCGCCAACGCAAGAAAGATAGGAGAATGATATGGAACCGCAATGGATTGACTACCGGGCATGGCACCACGATAAGAAGGTGATGATGCATGTATCTGAAATCGACTTCCGCAAAGAAAGAGTAAAAGGAAGAGCTAAAGATGAAGTCATCGTCGCAAGATTTGACGAAGTGGTCCTCATGCCATGGACGACTTACTACGATGATAGCTATGATGACGTAATGATCTACGAAGGCGATATTGTCGAAGCCACCCGCAAAGACATGAAGAAACGGTTTGTCATAGACGACGAAATGGGAGTATTACTGGCACGTTGCATAGGAGATGACCCCTATCCGTTCGTCACGTTTGACTTAGACATGCTTATTGACGACGACGGGCAAATCAAAGTCATCGGCAACGCGTACGAAAACCCGGAATTACTGGAAAAGAAAGAGGTGTAACCATGGATGAAGAAAAGATGATCAGCGACATAAGGAAGGTCCTGCTGGACTACTGCATCACTGACTTACGGAGCAATGAAGCTGCCAGGAACGGACATAAAGACGGCTACACCGTACTGGACTACGGGGAGTATGTCGGTGCGAAAACACTGGCTATCACGGTGCTGGAGCACATCCCGGAATACGTCCAGGACAACAAGAAGAAAATGAAGGAATTCTTTTTTGGCGTACACGAAGAAGCAATGAGCAAGGCCAGCCAGCGAATAATGACCGCCGAAGATGAGCGACGTTTAGCAATGTTAGCACTACAAATGGCTGGACCGCTAAAAGAAGAACTTTGTACACAATATGACGAAAACGACCTTGTATGGGGACATTGCCGGACGCATCGAAGCTCGTCCGACGGGGCGAAACGCGTCCGCGTATGCCCGGCATGGGATGATAAAACCATGTCATGCATGTTGGATAAACGAGAAATCTTATTTAAAAAAAGAGGTGAGAAAAACGGACATTAGCACGAAACACATAGACGAAGTCATTGAACGCGCCTACCTTGGCGGAAAAAGCTACGTCACGCTGGCTCTAACGGGCGATAGCAATGTAGATAAGGCATTGACCCGCAAGCTCGACGAAGACGGCTATAAAGTGGCGCTTAACGACGATAATATCATGGTAAGCTGGGGATTTTAAGAGAAGAATGGAGAGATAAAACATGGCTAAATACGTAAAGAAACCGGTAGTTATCGAAGCATATCAGACAGACAAAGAAATGATTATCCATACACTGGAAGGCGACATGAAAGCCAGCGTAGGCGATTACATCATCACGGGCGTACATGGTGAACAGTATCCGTGCAAACCAGATATTTTTGAAGAAACGTATGAACCCACGAAATAGTGCGTTGATGACAGGTGACGCCGGAACATGGCTGGCCCGGCGCCTTCCCGCCGAAATTAAGCACAAAAGGATAGGTGATATACATGGGAAATTGGTATGCACCAGGAGAAGTAAGGACTCATCAGATGAGCGATGAAGAAAAGCAGCTGTATGAAGAACGACGCCGGAAGCGCTATCCATGGGAAACGAAAAAGAGCAAACGCGACCTGGACGCGCATCATATCGGCGCGCATCGTTCACCGCTTTTCATGTGGAAAAGGAAGTGAAGGAAATTGAAAGGTGAAGGCAAGCTCGTACTGCGTCAAGCGGTATCCATGGCAATTACATTCTGTGTTTGTGTGCTGATTTTTTATGTAACGGGGGCGTGGTAAAATGGAAGTCCTATACACGACGACGGAGGCGGCCAGGGATACACTGGCCCTTATCCGCTATAAAGTAGAAGGCAACGACGAAAAATTCAAGGAAACGGCGTTAGCAATCTCCCGAAAGCTGGATTCAGAAGGCCGGTGCGACGCGGCGCTATTTATCCGCGCGCAATACAATGAGATACCGACATTCATCCCCATGGGAATTAGTTATGTACGCCCGCCTAAGGACGCGTACTATTTAGGCATAGCTAAAGCCGTGGCACAGCGTGCAACGTGCCTGTGGCGCATCTACGGGGCTGTCATCGTCAATAACGACGAGATTGTCAGTACCGGCTACAACGGCGCACCGCGAGGCGAACGGAACTGCTGCGATACCGGAAAATGTTACCGCCGTCTGCATCAAGTACCGCACGGTCAGATGGTGGAAAAATGCATATCGGCACATGCAGAAGAAAATGCGATCATATCAGCCAGCCGCCGGGAAATGCAGGGAGCTACCCTGTACTTATGGGGCATGGACGTAGAAACCGGAAAAGAGTTGCCGACCCCGGAACCATGCTTACAGTGCTGGCGGCGTATCCATAACGCCGGAATAGTGAGAGTCGTAACGATGGGAGGGGATGCACATGCACCACAATCAGCGCGCCGCGATTGACTCCACGACGCGGCATATAGAACTCGTGTTTTACCGGGAACGAGAAATCAAGCGGGCCGTACGACTAGCCAGGGAGAACGTCACAGGCGACCATAGCGGCGGCAGTAATGGCCATGCCTTTGTATCGGACCCGACGGCCTTGGAAGGCATACGGCTGGCCACGGAGCTAAAGCAAGTGACACTGTCAGACGGCGTCGTCATCAAACGGCCCGAACGCTGGCTTAGACTCGTATCCGGAGTATATGAAGCCCTGGACGACATTTCACGTCGTGTAGCTACCTGCAAATACCATCGCCGGGAAAGTTGGAAAGCGACGACAGTAGAGCTGGGGATTGACCGCAACACGTACTACACAATAGTCAACGACGTGCGGACACTGGCTAAAATGGCCGCGTGCCAACTGGGATTAATCAAAGTGATAGAATAAAAAAAATAAAGGGTGGCTCGAAATGAGCCGCCCTTATTTTTTTGCCATTTTTGCTTATTCTAAGAATAACCGGCATGAAAAACACGTATAATAATAGTGTAAGGTTTTAGCGTAAGGCTAGAATCTCCTCATCGGACAAGGCGGCGAGAGTGAAGCAGATGGCACTATGGCACTCCGCCGCACACACTGTCCCCACAATCCTGTTACACCTCTGTAAAGGGTTTACACAAACACATAGACATTGGGCCGCCTTCCTGCTTTGGCGGCTCTTGTCATATACGGGAGAAGATCATGGAAGAAATCAAGCCAGCATTTGAACAGCAACGACTGAGCGCGATGAATCTCTTTGCTATCGCACAGCGCAAAATAGATGAAGCTACCCGTAGGGGGGCGGCCAGTGTGCAGATCGTATTGCCCACGGGCTACGATGACTGCGCGGTAGACTCCTTGATACGTTACCTGCGCATGTGGAAGTACAGCGCCAAGTGGTATCACGGCACGGACTGCCTGGAAATCTCGTGGAAGTGGGATGACGTGATGGGCAGTAAGAAGCAATAACCAGACATACAGATACATGCAAGGCCTTGTAAAAGCCGCTTAGAACGGCATACAGGGTCTTAATTTTTTAAGTATAAGTTTAAAGGGTGGTGATACAGTGGCTAAAGGTAAGTATCAAGAGTGGTTGACAAAGGAAGGACTGCTTAGACTGCAAGGATGGGCCAGGGATGGCCTTAGTGATGAGCAGATAGCGGCCAATATGGGTATCAACGCATCAACACTGTATGACTGGAAAAAGAAGTATCCGGAGATTTCCAAGGCCCTAAAGGAAGGAAAGGACGCTGTAGACCGGCAGGTAGAGAACGCGCTGCTCAAATCGGCACTGGGATACAAATACGACGAAGTCACGGAAGAACGGCGCGACGATATGCTTGTCGTGGCGAAAGTCGTACATAAAGAAGTACAGCCAAACACGACGGCCCAAATTTTCTGGCTGAAGAACCGGAAACGTGCGGAATGGCGCGATCGCGTAGAAAACGCTATCACAGGCGCTGATGGCGGGGCAGTCAAAGTCGAAACGCTCACAGACGCCGACGTAGACGCCCGTATCAAAGAGCTTGAAAGCAAGCTAAAGGGCCTTGATAAGTAATAATTATGCACATTTGGCTGGCTTAGCCCGGGGTTGATAGCATGAAGTCGACAAAAACAACGAATAAAACTAGCAAAAAGAGCTTGAAAGAGAAAGTCGAGCTAATGCGGCTAATGGAGTGGAAAGTCTGGAAGAACGACCCGACGGCTTTTATCAATGACTGTTGCTTCACGGTCAACGAAGCGAAGAACGGGGCTGTCGAGCATTTCCCGAAGCTTGATTACCTGGCGCGCGTGGATCAGATCATCCATGGCGAGCAGGTAGCGGCCTTCCCGAAGAGCCGACGCATGATGATGACGTGGCGGTGCCTGGCTAATCTCCTGCACTACGCGATGTTCGGGAAAAACCTGTCTATATTCGTGCAGTCTAAGAAATACGACGATAGCGCATACCTGCTTGGGGACAGCCGCTTCATGTTTTTGTACGAACACCTGCCAGAGAGCCACGAATGGCCCACCGTTGAACGCAAGACGCGCTCCAAGATGGGCTATGACTACATCAAGTTTAGCAACGGCGTCGAGCTACGAGCCGTCGCAGAAGGTGCCGACCAGCTCCGACAGTACACCGCATCGGTTGTGTACTGCACAGAAATGGCGTTTTGGGACTTTGCACAAGCGACATGGAACTCACTCCGTCCGACGATTGAAGGCGGTGGCCGCATCTTCATCGACTCGTCAGCGAATCCCGGCTTTTTCTGCCAGTTGGTGACGGGCCAGCTCAATGAAGACGAGCCGGAAGAAGAACAGGAAGCCCATGACGTCATAGAGGGCGTACACGAGTACCGGCGCAACGGGGTGTACATTGCTAGGATACACTATACTGCCGACCCTTCCAAACGCTCCGAAGAGTGGAAGACCAACGAACGCAAAGGCACGACTACGGAAGGCTGGGAACGAGAATACGAAATCAATTGGACGGTCAGCGCTGAGCCGAAATACTACCCGGAATTTGATTACAACAGCCACGTCGCTAACGAAGAATTACACCCGATTGACGGGCGGCCGCTCCTGCTGTCATTCGACTATGGGCTTACCCCGGCTACCATCATTGCACAGACGACAGCAAAGGGGCAACTACTCATCCTGTCGGAACTGCAATCATGGGATTGTGGCATGCTGGCCCACGGCCGGGCCGTACAAGCTGAATTACAGACGTTTTACAGCGGATACGAGTACACGGCAGTCGGCGACCCGGCGGGCAACCAGCGCGCGCAGAGCGACGAGAAGACCGCGAATGAAATACTCCGCGACCGATACGGCATTATCGTCGAACCGGGCGAACTCACGCAAACAGGCCGTAGTGAAGCGGTACGGTACTATCTAACGACACTTATGCCCGACGGGAAACCGCTCTTACAGCTGGACCCGCGCTGTCAGATGCTCATCGAAGCATTTACGGGCGGGTATCATCGTAAAGTCATAGCCGGGCGGACGCTGGACGAGCCGGAAAAGAACGAGTACAGCCATTTAATGGACTGCCTGGCGTACTTATGTGCCAAGCTCTACCGGGACAATACCAGTATGACAGACAAGTGGAAGCAGATAACCCGTGGCAAGATGCACCGGGCTGGATACATGTAAACGCGTGGAGCGACGCCGCACCGGACAAGGGCGACTCCACGGCAACATGCTCCTTTCTATCATAGGCGGGGCTAACGACCCCGCCACACATGGCGATGTAGGTTAAAGTAAACCAGCTATAAGCTATCGCGGTTCAAGCCCGCGCATTGCCCCATAGCCCTACTGAGGGCCTTATTTAGCTATTAATCGAGGTGATGAGATGGAGGATTTAAACCAGAGCCTGTCCGCCGCACAAGACACAGGCGGATTGTTCGGCCGGGATGCTCCGCAGCAGATGAGCGTGACAGACTGGCTGTTACAGCAGGCAGAGCCGGAAAAACAACCGGTATCCCTGGACACGCTCAACGACGACGAAATCAAGAAGATCATGATGAGCGTCAAAGACGGTATCGACGTCGCCAAGAAATACTACGAGGGTACTGTCGAACCAAAACTGATACACCGCCGCAAGTTACGCAACGGCAACCAGGACTTATACGAAAAGAAGCTGCCGAACTTGTCTAAAAAGAGCAAATTCGTCAGCATGGACTTCAATAACATCATTGAGTGGATGAAGCCCAGCCTTGTAGAAGTCTTCATCGGCAATGAGTCGCCTGTTACTATCGCCGGTAGTACCATCCAAAACGACGATACGGCCGCGAATATACAGCACCTAGTCGAATACCAGCTTACCCGCAAGAACAACTATACGTCCTTAGTCAACGACGTCATTGATGACGCACTGGGGACGAATTTAGGCGTTGCTAAAGTGTGGTGGAAGCGGGATGAAGACCGCACGCGTTACAAGCTCATGTTCGATGTGAACGACATGCAACAAGCGATGATGCTCACGCAAGCGTCGCTATCGGGCGAAATCGAGATACAGAAAGTCAAGCAGCTGAAAGACGCGCCGGATCTGTATGAAGTGCAGTTCGACCACGTCAAAGTCACGGCCAATTATCCTGTCGTCGAGTATGTACCGCCCACGGAATTACGCTTCACACCGGAAGCCAGCGCACTCCAAAAGTGTAAATTCGTGGCACACCGAAAGATTGTTAAGGGCGATTATCTCAAGCGCAAAGAACAAGACGGGACTTATCAGAACGTCGATGAAGCGCTGGAAGCGTCAGGCGATACGAAGTACACCTCTGCTGACGAGTACATCAACAAAGAGTTGTCAGACGACCATATGAGGCCGAACGACGGCGACAACGCGTCTAAGGACGTCGAGCTGTACGAGTGCTATGTAGACGTGGACTATAACGACGACGGCATTTACGAGCATTTGATTGTTCATTGTGTCGGCGATACGCCGCTGTCTATCCAAACCAACGAGTTCGACATTGCTCCCTTCTTTGCGATGGGCAGCGTACGGGAAAGCCGCAAGATATTCGCCGACATGGCCCTGGCTGAGCAGGTGGAAGGCTTGCAGGACCTAAAAACGGCGCTTATTAAGCAGATTGTCATCAACGTTGCGAAGAACAACGACCAGCAGAAGTTTATCGACCTCACAGCGGTAATGGACATGGACGCACTACTCAATGGCGACGAGTACGTCCCGATTAAGGGCGATCCGAACGCGGCTATTGCCAACCCGCCACCGGCGAATATCTCACCGCTCACGATGGACCTTGTCAACTACGCAGAAAGCGAGCTGGAAAACCGTACCGGCAGTACGAAGTACAATCAAGGCTTAGACGCCAACAGCCTCAATAGTACGGCCACGGGTATCACGGCCATTCTCGGCCAGTCAGATAAGCGCATACGGTTGATTGCCAGGTTGTTCGCAGAAAACTGGATTGTACCCATGGTTCGCTTCCTTATCCTGCTCAACAAGAAGTACGGCGAACCGGTGCAGACCTTCCGCTTTAAAGACGAGGAAGTCTCCATTAAGAGCGAAGACCTTGATATCGACTACGACCTCATCATCAACGTCGGCAATGGCGCGGGGACGAAAGAAGCGCGTATACAGAGCTATATGATGCTCCTCAGCAACGTATATCCTGTACTGTCACAGGCAGGCGTAGCGACTCCCAAGAGCTATTACGCCGCAGGCACGGCACTCCTGGAAGAAATGGGTCTCAAGAATACGCAGGGCATTTTGCTGGACCCGGATTCGCAGGAAGCCCAGCAGATGCAGGCACAGCAAGCCCAGCAGGCTGTACAGACTGCACAAGCGCAGGAAGCCATGGATTTGCAGAAACAGCTCACTTTGAAGCAGGCCGACTACGAAGGCAAGGCCGCCGTGGCGTCCATCCCGTCTATCCGGGCGAACATGAACGATTTGCCGCTTGACGCACAGGTGAATATCATCAACACCCGGACGGCAGGCAACACCAGCCCACAGGCCATGATTGAGAAAATCGCACGGGACCAGCTGGCACAGATGACGCCGCAAGCCCCACCGGCACAGCCGGAACCGCAAGCCCCACAAGTACCCCAGCAAGGAGGCCCCATGAATGGACAGTAAACTAAAGACCTTACTCGATACCATGCGGAGCGGTGATGAAGCGGCCCAGAAGCGATATTTAGCGGACCTCATCACGAAGGGCCAGCAGGCGGAAGACCTCAAGCCTTTCCTCGACGACTGGCTGAAAATTGAAGAGCAGACTGCACTCAAGGACCTGGACAGCCCCACGAAGCCCGCTGACGATGTAAAACGTGACTACCGGGCCGCTATGAGGCTGTACCACTACATGACAGGAATCATTGATATTGCGAAGCAAAAGCGCAACCAGAAAGGAGAATAGACGTGTTTGACTTTAATTTACAGTTGTTTGCAGAAGGAGAAACGACAGATGTATCCACGGCAACGACTACCAACGAAAACGTCGCGGGCGCCGCCCAGGAATCACAGCCGGAGTCTTTGTATCTCATGACAGACCCGCGCACCGGCAGGAAGAGCATTTCCGCCGCGAAACCCGAACCGACGGAACCGGCAGAAACGAAGACAGAGGAACCGCCTGCACAGGATGAGCCGGAATCCCAGCCCACGGAACCGACCGAACCGGCGGAAAACAAACCCGCTGAACCGGCGGCAACCGAACCCGCTGCCGAAAAACAGCCTGAACCGCTCATCCACACTGAACCGTACACGCTGGACGAACTGAATACGGCTATTGCACATGGGAACGTCAATGAAAGCCGTATCCCCCAGCAGTATCAACTGCAATATGCACAGTATCAACAGGAACAGGCACGCCGTCAACAGCAGTACCAGCAACAGCAGCAGGCCCTGCAGATGCAGGCCCAGCAACAGCAGTTGGAACAGCAAAAGCGGATGTTCGCCGATATTGATAAGGCCGCGACTGACCAGGCCATGAAGGCCCTTGGTATTACGCAGGACGATATTGATACCGCCGAATACTCCGACGACGACGCCGTGAAACAGAAGGTAGCGCATTTCAATACTGCCAAATCCTACTATAAGGAGCAGCTTATTGGCGCTATCAAGCAGCAGCAGATGCGGACGCAGGCCGCACAGAACGAACAGCGGGCCATTTATCAGAGTATTGTCGATTTTACGCAGCAGAAACAGGCCGAAGAACCTCATTTTGCCGACATTAATCAGTTAATGGACAGTTATTATCAGACAATGCCGTATAAAGACGCCGCTGTCATCGGGGATGCTATCAAAGCCCTCCAGGGCGGGAATATAAACCCCACGCAGTGCAAGGTGCTAGAAGGCTACTACGACAAATGCCGCACGGCATACTATGCCAAAGCGAATGACCTGACGAAGCAGCCGAAGAAAGTACCGGTCCCGAAAGTCGAACAGCCGGGTACAGGCGCGAAAGCACCGGCTAAACCCATTGATTTTACGCAGATGCGAAATATGACAGTCCGCGAACGCCGCGCGTTCATCGCAGGCCTCGGCGGCAGATAAAGGAGAGATGAAAACATATGGCATATGATGTACAGAGAAACTTAAATAAATCGGCCAACCAGTCGTACACCTACGACGCTATCGGCCATGCGGAGGATATCAGCCCTATCCTCACCAACATTACCCCGGAACTTACCTTGTTCTATTCTAAATTCGGCGACTCCGAACCGGCAAAAGCCATGAACTTTTCCTGGATGACGAAAGGTTTGTTCCCGCCGCAGGATAACGCCCACCTCGAAATGGAAGACTATAAATTCCAGCCGGGCGGCTCCATCGAAGGCTTGTCGAACAACATTCAGTTCTTCCAGAAGACCGGCATGGTATCCGACGCACAGAACAAAGTCCAGAAAGCCTATCAGAACGAACACGGCTCCGAACTGGCTGACCTCCGTTACGATGCTTATACGGGCCTGGCACAGGATATTGAATACATGCTCGTCAACTCCACGAATAAAGTCGACGGTTCGACCACGGTACAGCCCCGTTCCGGCGGCGTACCGTTCTTCATGCAGCAGAACCTCATCGACGTCACTGCTTCCACTACGGATAACACTATCACGTCGTCCACGGAAACACACCTGGCTACCGGCGATATCTGCTACTTTATCGCTGACACCATGCCGACGGGCCTTAAAGACGGCCTCTACTACTACGTACGCGTAGACAACGCTAACAGCAAGAAGCTGACCATCTTTGATACGCAGAAAGGCGCTATCGAAAACATCGGAGACGACCAGGTCACCCTGTCGACCGCTGGCACGAACGTCAAGATTGTAACGAACAACGTCCTCTCTTTAGGCAAGAAACGCACGTACACCCTCGACGACATCAATAACGCTATGGAAATGACGTCCAAACGCGGCGGCCATCCTACGCAGGCGTATATGTCGTCCAGTAAGTACCGTGAATTCATCAAGCTCGTCCTGGCTACTATGACGTCTACGCGCAAAGGCAATGAAAAAGCCGATGCCACGGAATTCGCCACGTCCTACCAGGGCGCCTTTGGCCTTATCAACGCCAACGTCCACCCTATCTACCCGGACAACCGTATCGACATCCTCGACCTGTCTTACTGGGATATGAAGTACCTCGCCAAACCGCACGAAGTACCGCCCGAAAAACTCGGTAAAGGCGGCACGTATGAAAAATTCGTCATCGAAGCCAGCATGGGCCTTAAGGGCACGCAGCCGAAAGCGTCCTGCTCCATCGTTGACATTAAGCGATAGGCAATTCCATAAGAGAAGGGGTTCACGCCCCTTCTTTTTATATAAAGGTGGTGACTCTGCATGATAACGAAACAGAAGATTTACCAGAACGGCGACGAAATCTGTTTGCGAAACACTGTCGACGTATCGAGTACCGTGGATGCGGCCCGGCGCGTCAATGAGATTGACAACGGCGGCTGGGCCGGCGATAAGAACGAACGGATTCAGCTCATGGGCTTTATCCCGCCGGAATTCTGGGGATCCGACCCGTGGCTCATCTGCGCGAAACGGGCTGAACTCGAAGGGAACCAGGCAAAATATCAGTACTACATCCAGAAATTCTTTAGTGTATGGAAGCAGTTCGCCGTCAACCACAAGAAACGTACGTGGCGTGGGGCGGTGTTGCTGGGATGATTACCGCGAAATCACTCAAACAGCTCATCCGCTATAAACTGGGGGATAACAACGAAGTCCAGTACAGCGACTATGACATTCTCCAGGCCATCAACGAAGTATTGCGTTACGTCAATCAGTACTACATCAACAGCGACTTCCTCGAAAAGGTCCAGCACTACCGGCAGGACGACATGAACGCGGAGATTGACGAGTATAACGCCAGTCTATCGACGGACCCGTCCGACGAAACGGCTGTAACGCCGACGCCGAAAGAGCATATCGACATGCCGATTACCGGTGTAGATCTGCCCGACGACTTCCTTACTCTCGTCCGTATCGTTGACGGCCACGGGCGCGACCTTCATCCAGGAGACGCTATCCGGCCGCCGCGCTGGGATGAATACAAGATATTCAACAATAAGCTTTATGCCGGTGTAAAGGACGTGGATATGCTCTATAACGCCGCGTTCCTTAGTATCACTGACCTAGATACCGGGAAAATCGACCTGCCAGCCGTCTTCCTTGATTCCTTGTGCAAGCTGGCCTGTATGGTCCTCACACAGACACCGGACGGCGATACCATGCAACAGGCCGTGGAAGCGGCCCTGGCCAATGTCGTACCTATGCGGAAATACGCCAACACAGAAAAGCGTATGCCGTTCATCTGCTAGGGGGTGACTGAATGGAAGTAGAAGATGCCATTACCCGTATCCGGCAGGAGACGCACGATATCAGCAAGGAATACAGCGACGAACGTTGCCTGCAATTCCTCAATACCGCCACGCAACAGGTGGCAAGCCTGCTCATTGGGGCTAAATGGCCGGTACTCGTAGAGGAAACGACCATGAGGGACGGCGATTCCATCCCCAAGAACTATATGAGCGCTTGCGGGACGTATCCCCTTTCCATGACAGCCGGGACCGTGCATATCACCGACCCCGACGTAACAGCCATCAAATTCAGGTATTTTGCAACGCCTGCCCTCATCGACAGCGCGACGGAAGAGCTGCCCTTCAACCATGACGCCATTAACGATATTATCGTCAAGTCGGCGGTCCTCCTGGCACTCAATGAAAACGAGTACGACATAAGCCAGGATACGAATATCGTCAATGCCTTACAGCAGGCAATCAGCACAGGAATGAGTTGATGCTATGGCAGAATACAAGAAACAAGTACTGACATTTCCGGACCTTCCGACCGCTATCCAGGGCGACGGAAGACAGCTTATATCCCTCTTGCGGAAGTACCTGAAATCCGTTAATGAGCAGGTCAACGTAGCTAATGGATTTACGGCAGACGATGTAGATGCCTCGAACAAAGGCGACTTCCCCATACCGCGGAACTTCACGCTGACATTCGACCGGCTGGGCGGGGTACTCAACTGGGACGCCGTCGACGACGCCGACCTAGCTTACTATGAAGTCCGCACCAATGCCTACGTCGGCAACGCCTATGGACTGCTGGAAAAGACCGTAGCTACATCAAGCCTGTCTATCCCCACGACGGCCAGCGGCAAGATATACCTATTTGCCATCAGCAAGCACGGCAAGATATCCAACGGCCGGACCATCACGTATAACAAACGGAGGCCGTCCGCACCGTCTGACATATCCTTTACCAAGAACAATGAAGGGACACTTATTACCTTCCTGGAGATACCGTCTAACTGTATCGGTGCCAACCTGTACATCGACGGCGTGAAGTATCAGACCGTGGATAACGTCTTCCTGTATCCGAACCCGGATATCAAAGAGCTGTATATCACCTATTACGACCAATTCGGAGAAGGTGAACGTGCCTACCTGTCCTGTTTTGTCCCGAACGTCACGGGCTTCTGGGTAGAAAAGAACGGGGCCAACCTGTATTTCTACTGGGATGCTTTATCTATTTACAATATCAAGTACGTCGTGAAAGTCGGGCAGACGCAGGAATGGGAACAAGGCACGGAAATCTTCCGCTCGAAGGTCAATAAATACCGCTATATCCGGCCGAACGAAGGGAACTATTACTTCATGATAAAGGCCGTCGACGACCACGGCAACTATTCCGTGGATGCGGCCTGGTATTACCTCTCCAGCGACCCGGAAATCAATAAGAACGTCATCCTCGACTATAACCAATACAAGCTGGGCTATAGCGGGATAAAGACGAATATGTACTATAACGCGGCCATGGAAGGCTTGCGGCTGGAAAAGGAATCCTTCAACGGCGAATACCTCATGAAAGTATCGTTGCCGCAGAAGATAAAGGCCCGTAACTGGATTGACTGCAAAATCAATGCCGTCACGGAGCAGACGTTAAGGGTATGCGACATGACCTTTACCGTCGACAGCTACGAGGCGTCGCATATCCTGGTATGCGGCATCCTTGGCGACCTTGACGGCGTAGAGCTTAAAAAGCAGATAGCCCGGTATACCGGCAAGACCGATGATACCTTTGATGCTGTTATCGACGGCACAAACACGGCCACGGGCGGCACACTACTGACGGAGAAGAATACAAGCTATGCCCCGGTACGCTGGAACGACGGCGCACTCATCACCGACGTGGGCCAGCTGGAATACTCATGCAGTATCCCCGAAACGTTCTCAATCGGATTCTGGTTCAAGAAGACGGCTCCGCTCACGGACTGCTTCATTGCAGAGATGCGCGGAAACAAGCCGAACCTAACGGACTACATCGCCGTCAAGGACATGACCTTCACTGTCGACAGCTACGAAGCACAGCATTTAGGTGCTGACGGCGTATGGCGCGATATTACGCTCTACATCGGCTATGACAAGCTCACAGACTCGTTCTATGTACGGGATACCGTGAATGAACGGATACTCAGCTTACAAATTGATACTGCAGATAGGGACTGGCTGTTTTTCGGACTCGCACAGAGCGCCGACAAGCGGCTTTTCTTCATCCGCGAATTCGACCTCGATACGACCAAATACATCAAGGCGTTCATTCCGCCTTGCACGTCATTTGACCGTATTTTCTTTAACCCAAAGGAGTAAAAGCACATGAATAAAGACGAAATGAAAATCAAAGGCTCTTTGAATGTTGTCATCCATCACGCCAACGGGGATGTAGAAACACGCCACAAAGACAACCTCATCTTGAACAGCGGTTTTGACTATATCTGCGCTGCCATGGCCAACCCGACCAAGCCTGCTGCCATGGGGTATACGGCAGTTGGCACAGGCACGACCGCCGTTGACGCTACACAGACTGCATTGGTTACGGAAATCAAGCGGAAAGCGGCCAGCTACGCTCATAGTTCCGGCACGAAACTCTTCACGCTGACGACGACCTTTGACGCCGGGGAAGCTACCGGTGCCATCACGGAAGCCGGTATCTGCAACGCCGCAAGCGGTGGCACGTTCCTCGACCGCGTCGTATTCGACGTCATCAACAAAGCCGCTGACGATACCATGACGACGACTTTCCAGTTCACCTTGTCGTAACGCCTATGGATATTGCCAAAACGTTCACGCTGTACAAGCTGGCAGATACCACGTTCACCTTATCTGACAGCCGTGCCAGCAGGACGCTTGATGCTTTTGGCAAAACAGCGTACAGCGCGACGAATAAGGAAAACGTCTGGCTGCTGGAAGAATACGACAGAAGGCATGGAAAACCTGGAATCATATTCGATACCGCACTCAGATATTATAGAGCGTCCGAAATCAACGACAAGGTATCCACTATCACGACACCCGTTGATGAGCTGTACCATTATCTCTTCAATACCCGGCCGCTGGAAAGCCTGCATACGGCAGACAAATGGAAGAGTGCCAGTACCATCAGATTAAAGGACGCATGGGCCGTTCGGGAAACGTATTGGGATAACGTGTTATTCAATATGCACTGCCTCGAAAGTCTGAAAATACTGGAAATCAAGAAGAGCGGTATGGCATTGGGGACGAAAAGGGAGTCTTTTTCGCTGAAAGACAACGGGAAAAACCAATTCGCCAAAAAACAGGCCTATTCGCTCCATATAGGCGATAAAAATTATAAGCGGCTAACTATATCTAAACATGAGCTAACGAAGCTCACAGAAGCATATAGAAGGGCGAACATATGGAAGCGGACGGCGAAAGAAATAGCTCTCGTCGCGGATAAGGAAAAATCGCAGACACGGAAGGAAACATCCGAAGATATTGCCGTGCAGGAACGCCCTATCAAGGCTATTTTCATCAATCCGTGGGAAGCGGTAATCATTGTCGACGATGCGACGGCCTTTTTCAACTGGTTCCGTTCGGTACAGGAAACGTTGTCCATTGCGGAGTATCACAACAAGCTCATACACGCTACGAGGCCGGAATCATTACGGATAACCCTGGCACTACCAAGAAAATTGTCACGGGCGTTCCAGGAAACCATAACCGCTATCGAACGATATATGAGCCACGCTCAACCGAAATATGATGAAATGGCAGTGACATTCACGGACGGCGAAAACAAAGCCCTTGAGGTTGTCCGTAGTGAAATGATTCATACTACGGAAATATACTGGGACAATGTGTTGTTCCTTATCCATATATCAGAAGACATCCGGACAACAGAGGTGGTGAAAAAGACAGCCGTCAAACAGGTGGACGACGCCTTCCACTTCATGGAGTCATTATGCAAAGCATCCCGATTGAATAAAGGTGAAGGCCTAGCTGTCATTGAGGAGAAACGGAAGGCTATAGAACATGGGCTGTATGACGGCCTGCATATCATGGATGAATGGCGCAATGATATGCGCACACTGGCATGTGAACAGGCAAAAACTATTGACCACATTGCGAAACACGTTGTGTCGGCACAGTTTGATAAGCTCCATGTACAGGATACCTATAAACGGGTATGGCAGACGTTACAGACCTTCCGGGAAGAGCTGAAAACACTCGATAAGGTGTACCGGAATATCTACGCCATTCTTGATGATCGTATCGCCATTGCCGATAAACGGCTAGTGAAGCTCGAATGCACCTTACGGGAATCCATCGAGACCGACGAGTCCTTCAATCGGAATGTCGATTTTGTCCGCGGATTCGAGGATTTGGCCCGTATCGGTGACGGTCTCACGCGGGATATAGGCAAGAATCCGGCCGAAGATATTGCCTTGTACGACGCGTTCGTAAGGGCCAGTAACTCCTACGTCGAGTCGGTGCAGGTACTCTCATCGTTCAAGGAAATAGATGACTTTACGGCCATGTCGGATACCCCGCCACTGTACGAACAGTTCACGGACTTCAACGTAGGGGACTACGAATACGAAAAGGCCCTCTTGCGGCTCCGTGTGGTCAGTAAGGCCACGCAGGCACAGCCTTTGTTGTACGATGTATCGCCGCACGTTGATATCGACGATACCGACGATAAGGGCCAGCTTGAAATCAAGGATACGACAGCGGCCACGAAAGTCTATTACAACAAGCATTACTATAACGCCCCGGAAGTCAACGCCATGGTCAAGGGCGGCACGGGCACGACGACGCCCGTACCGAATATCCTCACGACCGATGGGCAGGACAACAAAGGGCGCTACTTTGAAATCGAATTACTGAACAGTTCCGGCAACCGTACAACGGGCATCGTCTCGTGGGTTGCGAAAGGATGGTAATATGCAGGAATATAACGAGCTGGTCACGACGGACGCCTGTAATACGTACCTGGAGAAAGCGGACAAGAACATTCAGTCCGTAGCCAGTACGTTCTCCGGCACGGCGTTCCCAACGACGAACCTTGCTGTCGGGATGCAGTGCATGCGTACCGACGACAGCAACAATATCTATAAATTGACGTCTACAAGCCCGGTAACGTGGGAATTAGTACCGTCTAAATCTTACGTCGATAACGCCGTCACTACCGGCGTGAAGAGTATTACGAATTTCAAGGGGGCCACCTCTACCGCCGCCGGTGCGGCTGGCCTTGTCCCGGCCCCGGACAAAGGGACGCAGACCGACTACTACCTGTCGGCAGATGGCACATGGAAGAAGGTACAGCAACGTTCTGTCAAAGAAGTCATCGACATCGTCCATCCTGTCGGCAGTATCTGGGAAACCACGACGACCGACGACCCTAATGTCTTGTGGGCAGGTACGACGTGGGTCAAGATGGACGCAGGGCGTGTACTGGTATCAGCTGGCACGTACACCGAGGGCAGTGATACGTATACTTATACACTCGGCGACAAAGGCGGCGAGGCTAAGCATCAACTCATTACCGATGAACTTGCATCCCACGGTCACGGAGTATCTATATCCACCACCTCACTTGTTGGTGATACCTATACTTGGCGGCCTGCTGAAGATGACCAAGTAACAGCAAGCGGCGTTTTATCTTGCTCGAAATACGGTGAACACTGCGCCGGTGATAGTGGCAAGCAAGGTAACGGTCATATCCATCTTGACGCAAGCCATGCACACAGCGCTTCAATATCTGCAACAGGTGGCAATGCAAGGCATGAAAACAGGCCGCCTTACGAAACTATTCAACGATGGAAGCGGACGGCTTAGTTTGTGCGTTTCCATCTATTTACTACTTCATACGGCATACGATTTTCATGCGGCTGACTGTTGCCAGCCGCTTCAACTGTAATGGTATGGGAATGCGCGCCATCTTTACTAGTTTCGTTGTCTTTAAAACTACCATTCCAGCTACCACCTTCACGATTGTTCCCCCCCCCTGTCATAGCATTGAAAGTATGGCTGTGAATACCATTGGTTGAACAAGATGCAATGTGACTGTGGGATGCAAGTTCATCGGTAAAGAAAGGAGATTTTATGAGAGTTTTTCAGATTCTGAATGATGATGTACTTATCATCAAAGACAACGAGCAGTACACCGATACTGCCGAACATTTCAAAGCAGACAGCGGTCTTGCCAGTCTGCCTGCCAAAGTCATTTACGACGATACCCAGAAGCAGTGCCTCGTGGATGACGAATACACGGACTATCCCAGTACTGAATATGACGGCTATATCGACAACGTAACGGCCTATATCGAGGCGAAAGCGAAACGGGAATATGTGCCGCCCACGCTCAGTGAATTAAAGGCGCAGGCGCTTAATGTGCAGTACAGCAAGTACCTTGCCAAGAAGGAAGCCCCCGTTACCGTGGATGACCTGCAATTCAGTACCGACGAAAAGAGTCAGCGTGAATGGCAGATTGCCTTCACACTGATTGACGATAAAGGGCCGTATAAAGTCCATGACTCGTCCAACAGCCTCGTATTGGCTGATGTAACAAAAGAACAGCTCATGAAAGCCGGAGAAGCCGCCAGGGCGCAACAGCTTGCGGCTTATGAATGGTTCATGAGCATCCGCGATGCCATCAATAATTGCAAAGATGAAAAAGAACTTGCGCCGTACGTGACCTAATGAACGGCGTGGTTAAGCCATTATTGCATGATTTACGATAAAGAACACATAAAGAGCAGTGATAAACCGCGCAGTTTAGCCGTTATCCTGCTCTTTTCTATTGACATAAAAGAACACGTTAAGAACAGAAGGTGATTGTAACGAATGAGTAATGTTGCAATAGATTTGACTAAAACAGTAAAAGAAATCATCGAGACGATGAAGACGGCTATCGACAATCTCAATACCAACGTAGACTCACTGAAAAGTGAAGTATTATTGGCCGCGCATCCCGTCGGGAGCTACTATATCAGCGATAAAGCGACCGACCCAGGAACGCTCTTCGGCGGCACATGGCAGATGCTGGACCCCGGACTGACCCTCATCTCACAGGGCAAAGGCACCGACAAATTCGGCAGCTTCGAGTTCGTTGCCGGCCAGACATACGGCGAACGGATGCACCAACTCACTGTCGATGAATTAGCAAAACACACGCATGAAATCAATCATTACTCCGGAGTTGTTGCGGGAGAAAATGCATGGCCACTGGTAGATCACAAATCAAAAGAATACTGGCAAACGTTAAATATCAAAACAGCTGGTAACGATGCGCCGCACAATAACGTGCAGCCCTGTAAAGCGGTATATGTTTGGCTCAGAACGTCTTAATCTACTCGTGCCCAGGCGTAAACAGCTCTCGATGGCTGTACATTGTTATGCGGCTTATCACCACCCGCTCCCTTTACGTTATTATTGATTGGACGATAATGCTTGGTCCAATGCATAGCCTGGTACCAAGCGTCAGCGTAAGGACGAGTATCATCATCGGTGGCTAAAGTATCGTCTACGATGCTGTCATGTATATGCCGAGCCAACTCCTCGACAGCTATGCCATGCGCAGCCAGATATAGACGGCTTTTGACGGCTGTATCGTATTATGCGGTTTGTCTCCGCCTGTACTACCACTATCCCATGTCATGTTGGGGCGATTTGCGTCGCACTGCCCGTGTAAGGTATCGGTAAGTTGAGGATTGGAAGGTTCGTTTGGGTCCAGCCACCCTAGACCACTTTGATGGTAATGCCTAGCTAGTTCATCGACAGTTAAATAGAATCAATGGCTTTTCGTAGTTCATGGATGGTCTTATGGGTATAGTCATGTTTCGTTACTCCCCGGCAGGCGTGGCCTAGAATCTTCTTTACGGCGGTATCGTTAGCACCGGAGCTGTCAAGCATCGAGGCGCATGTATGTCGGCACTCATGGGGCGTGTGATTCATGCCAAATGCGGCCATGATTTTATCGAAGCGACGGCGAAAGGCGTCATAGGTATAAGGCGTACTGTCTTCCTGCTGGCAGATATAGGCTTGATTTTTCTGTTGTACGAACCATGGGTAAATATCCTTATGAATAGGGACAGCACGGCCCTGTCCGGCGGCGGTCTTTGACTGTCGGACGATGAAATAATGGCTCCGCCACTTCACGTCTTGCGGCGTCAATCGTAGATATTCGCCGATACGAAGCCCAGTATAGATGAGGATAAGCACGTCCTGCACGGCCGGCATAGTATCCACAGCGCGCCATAATTTATTGCGCTGGCGGACGGTAAACGGCTTTTTCTTATACTTGCGTATATGCGGCTTTAGCTCTACATACCTCGCGTAGTCCGTGGTGACAATATCGTATTTGATGGCGTATTTGTACAGCTGGCCCATGAGTCCGCGGCATTTCTTCTGGGTACAGTACCCGGCTTGAATGTCATCCACGACGTCCTGCAAATGGCCGTAACGGATACGGCGGAACGGCATGTCATGCAACTTCTGGCAATGGCGGTATGCGTTATCGTAGTTCTTGCGGCTGGACAGGGATAACCTGTCGTACTTAGTGGCCTTCCAACGGGCGAACAGCTCACTAAAAGTAATATCGTCGTCCAATAGTGGCGACTCATTGATAGACGAAAGGTAGGCGATTCCATGCTCAAATGTATCGAAGCACCCCAATATCTTTTGTCTTCCATCCACGGTCTTTTTCACGACAAACGGCCTCCGCCGATTCCCCGGCAGTCTATAACAGGTTCCGTATCCATTCGGTAATCTCATGTGTATCACTCCATTTTTTGAATGATTATAACAAGGTGGTGATATTTTGACAGTAGAAGTTGGGGAATTCATCGTCGTTGGCAGTGCGCTGGCTGGCGGAATGATATGGATTTGCAAGGCCTTCACGGCCCCACTCAAGGAAACGCTCCTCAAGGTGAACGATACCTTGGCTGAATTAGACAAGACTATCCAGGGGGAGCGGGAACACCGGCACGAGCTGGAGAAGGATGTACAATGCATCAAGGACACCACGCAGGAGAACACGCGCCGTATCGAAGATATTGAAGAAAGCATCGATAAAATCACAGGTGGTTAAATGAAAAAGAGAATCGTGGCCCTTGGCCAGTGGGGTCAGAAACACTGGCTCCAATTAATCATCATCATGAGTATCCTTATGATGGTCTTTTTGTTTCTCGTCCTCTTTAGCTGGCTTTTCGGCTACTGGAGCAACGCATTGAGGGGGACGCACTTTGAATTAATGAGCTGTTGGAGCGGCGTTACGGCCGTTATCGGTGGTATCGCGACAGTTGTAGGTCTTGGCAAAGCGTGCTGGACGAAATACGGTTATGACAGCCGTTTCAACTCCGCACGATACGCAATGCCGGTACAACCGCAAAACGCGCCCACAGCGGCAAATAGCACAGAAAAAACGAAAGGATGATGACTATGTTAGGAGAATTAAGCGCACAGTACGAAAGCAACGGCGACCCGGCCTGCATCAGTGACGGCTACGGCGACCCCGGCGGAAAATCCTACGGGACGTATCAGTTCAGCTCCAATGCTGGCAGTCTGGGGCAGTTCGTCAGCTGGCTGAATAGCAACTATCCGCAGTACGGGGAACAGCTCAACGCATATCCGTTGTGCAGTGATAGCTTTGATGAAGCATGGCGCAACATTGCGGCCAGCGACAGTGACGGCTTTGCGCAGGCACAGCATGAGTATGTCAAGGCGGCATACTACGACCCGGCCGTGCAGATTCTGGCAGACAACTACTGGCATATCGAGAACCATCACGACGTTCTCCGGGATGTCGTATGGAGCCGTGCCGTGCAGTACGGCGTCGGGAATATCCTCGATATGTGGACGGAAGCCGTTCACAGCATGTTTAACGTACAGACCGGCAACTATGACGGCTATCCGAATTTGAGCTACATTGATTCCCCGGAATACGACTATGATTTTATCGTGGCCGTATACAGCGTATGCAAGACCCCGGAATGGAACAGCTCGTCGCTCCGGGACAGCTTGAACAACCGTTTCGACAGTGAAATGCATGATGCATTGTCGCGTTTATAGGAGGTGGTCTATTTTGTATCTTCCGCAGCTGAAAGAGGAGGTTGATAAGATTGCCGAAAATAAAAAGACCCTTATTGTATCTTGTGTTGTCCTTGTCCTTGTGTTCGCCTTTGGCTGGCTTTTGTGCCGATACTACGACGGCCGCGCCCGTGAAGACGGTGCAGATGTCACTCGAACAGTACAATCAGTTAAAGACGACAATCAGAGAGCAAGAGAAAACGTTAGCACAGCTACAGAGCAGATTAGACAAGCTGGACAGCAACTCGACAGCCTTGCAGAATCAATTGACGCAAGCGAAAGAACAGTTAACGACAACAAGGCAGTCATTGACGACAGCCGACAGCTCATTGAGTCAAGCCAGCGAAGACTTGAACAGGCAGAATCAATCCTTAGAGAGATTGACAGAGCAAATCAACTCAATGACTAAGAAGGAAGCCAGGCTGACCCGGCAACGGGATACATGGGCCGTGGCGGCCGGCGTCCTTCTGATTGGCTGTATCGCGAAGTAGGGAGAGAACATGATGAGACTGAACAAACATCAGACACAGTCCGTTGTCTTCTCATCCCTCGTCGGTGGTGTAAATGTATCGCAGGCCCCGGAACAAATCGACGCGTCGGATTTGCAGATAGCGCAGAATTGCATCTATTCGCGCGACAGTAAACGCCTGACGGGACGTGATGGGCTGGGCCTGCTTTATACCATGGACGGGAACGAGAGCGTACGCGATATGTGGTATGACGTAGACACCAACTTATTACTGGTTTTCACGAACCATAATAAAGCCTATAAGTACATCATCGGCCAGACCCCGGAATATATCGGCGACCTGGAAGGGGGCTACGACCCTGTTTGCGCGAAATTCATGGATAAGGTGTGGATTGCCAGCGGCGGGAAACTCCAGTATTACGACTATACGCAGAACGGCCAGTTGACTGTAGTCCAGGATAGCCCGACGTGTAATATCGTATTCCAGCGGTTCTCCCGGATTGCGGTATCTATGGACGGTACGGACGGCTTCTACCTCTCTGGTATCGGCGACGGTACAGACTGGGCCGAAGATACGAACCGGGCCGATAAGAAACAGTGGTTAGACGTCGGCTACGGCGACAGCGGCGATATAGCTGCCATCGTACCCCTTGCGACCGATATTATTTTCATCAAGACCAACGGTAAAATTTATCAGCTGTCGGGGGATGCAGAACCTTCTAATTGGCAGGTGACGGAGATTGCCAACAACACCGACATTGCAGGCACGAGATGTGCCGTCAATATCGGCAGTTCCGTCATATTCCAGTCCATACGCGGCCTAAAGACCTTATCAGCCGTCATGGAATATGGGAACATCCAGTCGTCCGATATAGGCGACAAATTCAATGCTTTGTTGACGGACGGCATGTATGAACCGCGTTTCTACCATCTGCAACGGCATTGTATGATACTCATTCGCCCGACGAGTGATTATAAGTATTTTGTAGCCTATAACTATCTCCTGGGCAGTGCTACCACACTCAAATTCAATGTGCCGATAGACAGTATCGTCGAAACGACGTCAACTATCATCGTAGCCAGTGGCGGCAAGCTGTACGCCTGGGATTCGCAGTATCTCGATGACGACGGCCGGCCTATCGAGTACATCCTTAAGCCGAAAGCCACTATCAGCAGTGAACGGATGCTCCTAAAGAGCGTCGATACGAAGTTCACGGCCGATTATGCAGGCCAGGCGGAATTCATCGACGGCGCCCTGGACGTGACAGTCCCCACGGCGGATCGTAATAAGTTCCGGTGCAACCACTCGACGGATTGCCTGGACATTACCGTAAAGTCGAACGACCGGTTCACGGTAGACCATATTATTCTAGAAATTGCAGACCTTTAGGAGTGATAGAATGGAAAGCAAGGAATTAAGTGAATGGATAAGGATATACGAGGAAAAGACAGGCGATACTTTCCAGGCCCTGCCGGGATTCACGACGTGGTATCTGCCAGACCGGGGATTCTGCCAGTGGAAGCCCGTGCCGGAAAGCCGGGCTGTCCTTTGCTGGAACCTCTGTAACGACGCTCATTTCTGGCGCGACGCCCTGGAATGTATGGTCCTTCAATTCGGCTACGACCGTATCATTACCATCTGTATCCTGCCCATTAAGCCATATATCCGTTTGTGGGGCTGGAAAATCATGCAGGACTTTGATACCAACGGCGTACACCGCTATATCTGCAAGGATAAGCAGGGGCGTGAAGTCGTCTGCACCCCGAAGGAAAATGACGACGGCACGATTGATTATTACGTTACCAATGAACTCAGACGACCGTACAAGCCGTGGAAAAATGCGAATGAAAGGGAGTGATTAAATGGGGAAGAAAAGTAAGTCCAGCAGCTCGTCTCAGACCTACACCCCGTCGGCTGAAGAAAAAGCCCTGCAACAGCAGGCCCTGGAATACTCGAAATACGTCATGCCGAACGCGAAGAAACTGAACGACACCGCCGCGAACCTGCTGTACGGCTCTTTGGGTAGTACACAGGCGGATTACAATGACCTCATGAACAATGCCCTGAACCAAATCAAATGGGGCCAGCAGGGCCTCAGAGGACTGGCACAAGGGCAGATACCGACAGCCTACCAGGACGCTATGGAAGCCAGTATTCAGAAAGGCGTGCAAGGCTCTATGGGCAACCTCTTACAGGACATGGGCGCCCGTGGGGTAGTGAACAGCTCCGTCATGGATACCGGCCTTAGAGGTATCAGTGACAGCGCCAGTGACGCCATGGCACAGAATTGGCAGAATACGGTATCGCAGTTGGCGAATATCTACGGCCAGAACATCGACGCCGCAGGCCAGCCGATTGCCACGGCGGCGGCCGCGCAGGAAGGCGCACAGCAACCGGCCATCAATCTTTGGAACGCCTCTTTGGGCCTCAACGGCTCGACAACTGGGGCATTGGGCGCACTGGCAGGCAAAGGCACGACGACCACGACGCAGAAGACCAGCGGTGGCGGCCTGTTCGGGGGTATCCTCACCGGCCTTGCCAGCAACTCGGCTATCTTCTGTTTTGCACCAGAAACGAAAGTGCGCCTGGCAGATGGGTCCGAAGTGCCGATTACCGACGTCAAAGTTGGCGACAAGGTACTTTGCCCGCACGAAGACGGCACGGAATCCGAAGAAACGGTCCTGCATACTATGGAACCGCACTATAGCGATGTATGGAACCTTGTATGTAAAGACGGCGTAGATAACCACTATGTCATGGCGACAACGACACAGCCGCTCTTAACGGAGGACAAAGGATTCGTCGAAATCGGCAACATGACCCTGGGGACGAACCTCAAAGGCCGCGGGAAAGTCGTCAACATGGTTTACTCCGGCGAACGGAAAGTATATGATCTGCACGTTTCCGGGGACAACAACTACTATGCAGACGGCTTCATCGCCAAAGGCGGCAGTACCGACAACTGGGTAAAGGAGGATAACTAATGGCAGCCAAATCGAAATACAACTATATCGAAGATAATATCAGCCAGAACTATGCGCCACGGCAGTATTCGGCTCCGTTCACTACGCAGGCGTTGCCGCAGCTGAATTTTGCACAGTACGCATTCCAGGACCCGCGTTTTGCCCTTGGGATGCTCCTTGGCAACGCCGTCGGCGCGAACATCTTGAACCGCAAGCAGAAGGAAGCCGACCAGATGCTTTTCAGACAGGATAACCCGGTATCCATGCCGGACAATGTGCCGCTGTACGATACCAGCTCGACCCCCTCCTTGGCAGACGGCAAGACCGCCGCCGTCGGTAATGCGTATAGCGGTTTTGGCGCGAACCCCTCGCAGGTATCGGACAACTTCCTGGCGAACCTGCAAGGCGTAAACGGCCGCTTGAATTACAATACCGATACCGGCGCCATCAATTACCAGACGCCGACCTTCCTGCCGTCGATGTATGCGGCCAATAACCTTGGGAACTATTACCCCACGGCGACCGACGCCGATGGCAACATGATTGGCAATATCTCGTTCGCGGACTACCTCAACAACCAGAGCAAGGCAGGCCAGGGGCAGGGCCTCTTTGACTTCAATGCCTTGCAGAAAATGGCCGCTGATGACGCCGCAAAGGCCGCCGTGAAGAATCCGCAGGCGACCGTAGCGCAGAGCATGGGCGTCCTGCCGACCGCTAACGTCGATGTACCGTCGAAATCCAATAGCTACATCCCGGCCATCACCGGCAGGTTAGGCAATCCGATTAACGGCAGTCTGAGCATGAGTGGCTTTAATTTGAACAGTAACGACCCGAATAGCAAATTCTATACATGGAATTTAAAAAGCGGTGGTGACGTCGCCGACGCGTCGCCCGCTACAATCCCGTCGGCACAGACCTCAGTACCCGGCATGATTGCGCCGGGTAACGTGGATACCAGTAACGGCCTCCCGAAAGTGCGCGTGACCGAAATCGACGGTAAACACTACATCCTGCCAGCGACGGGGGCCGACGGGAAGGCACTCGACGAAAACCAGACGGCGTACAACTTCTATGAAACCGGGAATACGTTGGGCGTGTTCGATAATCAGAAGGACGCGAAGAAGTACGCCGACCAAATCAATAAGGATACAGGTGATAAGCCTGTACCGGCCGTCCATGCCATGGAAGCACAGCCCACAGATGAAGCCCCGATAAAGGATGTACAGCCTATCCAGCCCGTGGACAACCAGCCGATTAAGCCCATAGACAATCAGCCTATCAAGGCAGAACCGGCGCCGATACAGCCTGTAGAAGGACCGATTCAGCCCGTGGATGCTACGGCGCAGGCCAATGCACAGGCAACTACACAAACCCCACAGGCTAATGTCACAATCACGCCGGGCCAGCAGGCAAACGTTCCCCAGACCACAGCTGCACAGGCCGATACCGGCATTTTCCCGAACGACCCGCAAAAGCTGATGGACCGCCTCTTTCCTGGCGAAACGCAGATTGACAATCCGCACTATAAGGAACTGCTTGACCAATACAACAAGGAAACTGACCCGACGAAGAAGCAGGCACTCATGGATAAGCTCAACAATACCCCGGCGTATATGCTCCGTAGCGATAATCCCTATTACATGGCCACTAAGACTTTGTATGATAATGAAAAGGACGCAAACAAGAAGAAGGAATGGCAGGCCGCATTGGATAACCTGCCACGGTATAATATCCGCCCGTTCGACCAGGTAGAGCAGAGCCTTGAAACGGATATGAGCGGCGGCCACCCGAAACACATTGACGCACAAAAGAACGAGTCTGACTTTGTCCATTGGGCCATCCAGCACGACATGCCGATTGATGTAGTGAACTCTACGCTCGAACAGTACAGACCGGTATGGCAGGCCGAAGAACAACAGCATAACGACTATCAGACCAGCGCACTGTATCCTTTATATTACCAGGCAGCTATGAACGGCCAGTATGATACCGCCGCCACGATTGCCCAGAGCATGGCCCAGTATAACCCGCAACTGTCGGCGCAGATGCTGGCAACCTTGCCGAACGGCTTGAACTACTACGCAACGGCCGATGCGAAGGAACGCGCGGCCACGGCACAGCAGAATAAAGTATATAACATGGGCTTGCAAAATAAATATACCCTTGGTCAAATCGTAACGCGCGGCAAGATTGCTGACAGTCAGTTGAAGGAACGGCTAAAACACGACACCTGGAAAACTAATGTAACTATCACCGAAAAAGCCCGCGAAAATGACAATAATAACCGAACGAAGTTCATAACCAGTAAATACGGTCCTAACGGATCCGGCAAAAGCGGCTCCGGCGGTGGTTCTGGAGATATTAAACTTTCAGATGCTAAGAGCGTCATTGAATTGCATAACAAATGGGTAAACGACCATAAGGAGGATGACGATTACCAGGAATCAAATAGCCCGTATTACAATTCATATCAAGATGCTATTCAAGTCATTAATAACAAATTCGGTGAAGGGCTAAAAGAACCGGATTCAGAAGAAAATGCTTGGCATAATGCCACGGCCCTTCTTGAACAAAATGCGAAGATGGGCAATAAGTATAGCATGTTTGAAATGGAAGATATCATTAAACAAAAATGTGGGGATTGGGCTGACCAAATCAACCAGATATTAGCAGACGGTGGAGGAGATATTTCCTTTGCTACCTATGGTTTGCACCCAGATTATGAATAGGAGGTAAATATGGCACTCAACTATCTTGATAAGGCGGCTTGGGACGCTGGCGTATATAAAGACAAAGGTAACGACGACGATACGCAACAGGATACTTCTTCTGAGGATTCCGGCTATTCGGCGTCTGGCATATTGAGCGCCGCCAAGAATTTCCTCGAACACCCCTTCCAGGGCATGGGTACTGTCATTGCACCTAATTATACCCCTCGCCCCCTCGACGACAGCGTGTACTCGGATATCCCGGGTACACCTGTTGCCAGTGGGCAGTTCGGGGAACTCGAAGACGAAAGCGTCCGTGATGAACGCATGAAGGATTCTGCCGACTACATGGCGGCTAACTGGCCGCGTCTGTACGGCGGAGTCGTTGCGGCAGACGAAGGCCTGGCTAATGTCGTCGGCGGTATCCAGAACGCCGTCGGCGGTGGCAATGGTATCTTGACGAATGTACAGCGTGCCGAAGAAGGAATGCAGAACTATCGTGACCAGTGGAACAACGAATACGGCGACAGCTATTTCCTAAACCCGAATAAGTTCGCTACCGACGTTGGTTCCGGTATCGGCTCGACCGTGCCTATCATGGCACTGTCGGCCCTCATGCCGGGCGCCGCCGTCGCAGGTGGTACACGTGCCTTGACGTCGGCTTTATCCCGTGCCGGGTTAGGGCGTCTTGCCATGTCGGAAGCCGGGCAGGCCCTCATTGCGGATACCGTCCGTTCGCCTATCTCATCCCTGGCAGACTCCCTGTCTGAATACGGGACCGTCGTTAATGACATGATGCAGAACGGCATGAGCGAAGACGAAGCACGGCGCCGGGCTATCCCCATGTTCTTCAAGAACATGGCCCTCGATACCTTTACGGTACCTCTTGAATTAGGCGTCATGAAAGGCGGTAAGGGGATTGCGACCGGACTGTTAGGCCGGAGCGCCGGGGAAGGCATGGCGAAAAGTATCGCAAAAGGTGCGGCCCGTACCGGTATGCTGGCAGGGGCCAGCGGCCTTACAGAAGGCTACCAGGAAGGCGCGCAGAACGCCCTGGAAAACGATGTACAGGGCAAACGCGATGGTGGATGGTATAACCCCTTGACCTGGACCAATGAGGATTGGGAAGCGGCCCGCGGCGGTTTTGTCGGCGGCGCCTTGATGGGCGTCCCTGGCAACGTAGCGGCCGGATTTCATCCCGAAGCCGAACAAGCCCCACTTAGTGCAGAATCCCAGGAACAGGCACAGAGCATCAAAGATACACTCAGCCACGGCAACCCAGCAGGCATGAGCAATGCGGCGTATAATGCCTATATCGAATTAGCCAATAGCGGGAATCCCGACCTCATCAAGCAGGCCGCGTCGTCGCTTGAATCGTTACAGCAATCGCAAGAAGGCTCCCAGGAAAGCACGGATGACGCCGCTACGGAAGCTTATAAGGATTATGAAGCCTACGACCAGAAGCAGGAAATCGAGAACTTCCTCAACAACAATACGGTTGAGCAAATCGGCGGCGAAAAGAATTTTAACTGGCTCATGGGGGTATTGCGCAACGGCACGCCGGAAGAGGTACAGCATGCGTATGATACCGTTATTGCGGCCGAAAAAGCCACGGCCGAACAGGAAGCCAAGAACCGCCCGGCAAGAAGCGGCGGAAGCATGGCCCCGAATACCGGCAACGAAAAAATCAACGCAATCATTCAAGCTGCCAATGATTCCGGCGTAGAACCACGTCTAGGCCTGGCTATTGCCGCCCGCGAAAGCGGCGGGGATGACGTCAATGCCATTTCCATGCCGGAACCACACGACGGCATTTATGGTATCATGCAGGCCCAGGATGAAACCGTTTCCGAATTAGGCCTTGATTCCCAGTACCCCGACTGGAAGACGGACCCTTATCAGAATGCCATGGTAGGCATGGCGATTCTGAAATCCAAGATTGCCAATGAAAACGGCGACGTGTGGGCTGGCGTCCGCGATTACAACGGGGCCGGTGAAGAAGCGGAACAGTATCGCCAGTTAGTCAAGAACAACTATGATAACATGGGTGATATTGGTGGCGATGGTAGTGGTAATGTAGAGGCTCCCAGTGAAGCGTTCTATGATTTAAGCGAAGCCATGAACCCGCAGGTAGACGGCATGGATCCAAACACCATGGCGAAAATGAATCTCCTGGCCCACGACTTCTATCAGAAGTACGGGCATCGCCTGTTAGTTACGTCCTTGAAACGTAACGGTGACGGCTCTTCCTATCATGACGAAGGACACGCCTTTGACTTCTCGGACGACTTCCTGGAACAGAACCCGGACGCCCGTGACTGGCTCGTCCAGCAAGGGGAAAAGTACGGCCTCAAAGGGCTGGACGAATTCTCTCATCCTGTCGCAACGACTGACGGAGGTAACGTCCACTTTACCGACCATGGCGGCCCTGCCCCTGGCGGTGCATCTAGTGGCGTATCGGGTAAAGTCACCAGCGATAACGGGCAGTTTGAACGTGAATTAGACCAGGCCGCGCAGGAAGCCAAGAGCGATATGGACAAGATTCAAGCCCAAAGCGACCAGGCCATGAATGAAATCATGAACGACGACTCCACCGAAAAGACGGCGCAGGACGCCCAGCAGGACGCAGAGAACGCCCAGAAGCAGGCCGAAGAAGGCCAGCAGAGCGTACAGGACGACGTCGTCCCGGACGTTGCCCAGACCATCCGTGACACCTCGAACAACATTGATGAAATCAATACCCTCGATGGCATGTTCACAAAGGATAGCAACGGCAACGATAAATTCATTGATACGCCCGAAAACCACGACTTCATCAAGACGAACTACAAGGATGAAATCGCGAAGGCCGCAAACGACGCTCTGAGCAAGAAAAAAGCGCCGCCCGCTACACCTGTACCCAAAAGCCAGCAACAGACGCCACACGCCCGTTTAGGCCGTATTTTATCCACCTATGACCGCAAGGACCCGAAGTTCAAGGAATACATGAACACCTTCCGTAACGGCACGGAGCAGGAACAGAAGAAGCTGGCCGACGATTTACAGACGACGCAGGAACTGGAACGGGCTAATTCCTTGAAGGGTAATCCGCTTACGACCCAGCAAGACCAGAACATACCTAAAAATGTACCTCAGCAGGCCGTAGAAGCTCCTAAACAGACCGAACAGGTAAATACACCTGTACAGGAGAAAGAAAGCCTTGAAACGCAAAAGAAGCGTAAAATCTACCTTGTGAAGAAACAGAATCTCATGGAACGGGTCCCGGCTGGCAGGACCGTAAAGGTACATGCCAGTACGAATGACGCCGGATTCGATGCGACGTATAAGATCGTCCCGGCCGGTGATATCACTGCCAGCCACGACATGAATTACGCCGTAAACGACCTCTATCCGGCAGAATATCAGCCGCGCGACCGCAACCGTCCTCAGATGCGCGGGCAGGTGGAAAAGATGACGAAGGGCATGAAGCCGGAACTGCTGGCAGAAAGCCAGTTCGTCAACGAAGGCGCCCCCGTTATCAACAACAGCGGCGTCGTCCTTAACGGCAACGGCCGCGTCATGGCTGTCCAGAAGGCCTATAAAGGACTTACGGACGCACACAAGAAGAGTGCCAAGGCCTATAAGGACTATCTCATTTCCATCGCTCCGTCGCTTGGGATTGCACCCGAAAAGGTACAGAGCGTGGACCATCCTGTATTGGTACGGCAGGCGGCCGACGACGCCGATACCAACGCCATTATCAACAGCACCGAAGGCGGCGCGAAGTTGGGCGGCGCAGAACAGGCGAAGGCTGATGCGGATAGACTGAAACTGTCCACATTAGAACAATTCGTCGATAATCGACAGACCGAACCCGCCGGAAGTGGACGCGTACATCAACAAGAAGCTGGCAGAGTACAGAGCCAAGAAAAAGAAGGGAATGAAGTAGATGAAAAGAGCAAGCAAAGTGACCATGTCGACACCGAACCTCAGCAAACTGAAAGTAAAGACAAGGAAAGTACCCCTGCCCAAGAAGGTTCCCAAGGTGACGTACAAGAAGAAATAAGTAAATTCCATAATGTACTGGATGACGAAAAATCAACGCCTAAACAGGTTGTAGACGCTTATAAAAGTGTCGTTGATAAAGTCATCGCAAGTGCCGACGGAAGCCGTAAAAACGCCAAAATGGGCGATAAAATCGTAACCGACGAATACCAGTCTTTGACTAATTCCAAGCATTGGAACGCATTCGTGAACGAAGACGGCGGACGGAACTGGCATAAAGCCGCTATCATCAACGCAGAAGCTCACAAGAAATTACATACTATCATCAAAACTGCAGGTGTAAAAACCAAAGAAGCACCATCATCTCAAGGAGTTGCACCTTATAAGCAGGCTGTCGATGACATTATGGATAGGCTGGACCATAAGAAGCTCACCCCGACGCGGGCTATCAACAAGCTAAAAATTATTATGAAGGATGCTAATGCCGCTCGTTGGGGAGAATTTAAAGCCATGGAAGCCATCGAGTCGAAAGAAAAGTTATCGTTCGATGATTATAAAATGGCACTCGATTTAGCTAACGACGCCATGGAAAAAGCCAATGACATGCGCCTAGAAGCCAGCCGGAACCGTAAGGCCCGGAAGATGGCGAAAGAGCTTGAAACCACAAAGAGAACGCAGAATGACGCGGATATTCGTTTTGGCACGGTAGAAGACGCCGAAAAGGCCGTCATGGAAGCGTTTAGCATAAAACCGCACAAGAAGCCTGCTGACACGCCTGCTGTACCGCGCAAGGCCAGCACCAAGGCCACGCCGAAAAAAGCCGTCAAGAAGGTAGCTATCGAGGATGACGCCAAGATTGAAAAGACGTTCCACCTGCTCGACGATAGCGACGAAGCCCTGAAGGCCGAAAAGAAAGCTATCCTCGAAGAATTATCCAATTTGAGCGCCAACCCTGCATTCAATCCAGTGCTCATGTATCACCTGCTCAAAGTCGGGGCCATCCACGTACAGCGCGGCTTGAATGAATTCGCTCGTTGGGCGAAGGCTATGAAAGACACACTGCCGCAAAGTGAACCGTTCTTACGTTCCGTATGGGATTCCTTACAGTCCATGCCGAACAATGCTAATCTCGATGAAAAGCAGTTGACGGCTGCTATCCGCTATGTTGGTTCCTTATACGACCACGGCATGACGGGCAAAGTCGATTTACGCAAATCGTTCATTGCTACGTTAGGCGTAAAAAATGCAAAGTATTTCGATGCAGTGTATAATGCTGTTATGGAATATCCCAGCATTGAAGAACTGAAAGGAGCGAATGAAAATGTTAATCGCAACGTTTCCGAACTGGCTGCACGATCTGGCAAAGGGACCAGTGAAAACGCAGTGGGGGAAAGTAGTATTCAAGGCGGAACAGCCATGCGCGGAAGCCGACAAGATACTGCACCGGCAAGAAAAGGACCCGAAAAACCGGGAATGGGCCATGATAGCGTTCCAGGTAGTAGCACCGCTACTGGCCGAACGGCTGGCAATCGCAGAGTACAAACTCAAGAATCCAAGGATAGCGCCGGAAGCACCGGAAGTGCTGAGTTACCAGGAAGCGTTAGAGCTGGCCTTGAGCGAGTTCCCGACGATGACCAAAGACGACCTGCTGAACTTGTTAGATCTGCTCAAAACAGACCCCAGCATGAAGACCCTGTAGAGAAGGTCCAGGAAGAGCAGAAGGACAAGCACCTCAATGAAATCAAGAAGGCCTTGCCTATGCTCCTTCCTCAGCAGGCCGAAGACGTATGTATCGCCGAAGACCGTTTCAAGAAACATAGCGGTATGATGTTCACTAACGGCACCGGCACAGGTAAGACCTATACCGGGTTAGGTATCGTCAAGCGTTTCGTCGACGCCAACAAGAAGAATATCCTCATCATTGCACCGTCTGACGGTATCCTCAAGCAGTGGGAAGAAGCGGCGGCCAAGGACTTTGGTATCACTTTGACACGCCTCAACAGCACCAAGGATGCAGGTAAGGGCGCCGTTACAGCTACCTATGCCAATGTCGGAGCTAACCAGGCACTCGTCAACCGTGACTTTGACCTCGTCATTACCGACGAGTCTCACAACCTTATGGGGAGCGAATCGGCCACGCCGACAGATGCCTTGAAACTCGTTCGCGCCGTTACAGGGCATAAGGATGGGTTCCAGCGGTATCACCATGATAAGCACCCGGAAATCTCCAGCAAGCTTGATAAATTACACGAAGAAATAAAGAAACTCCATAAACAGGATAATCAAAATAGCAAAGCATATAACGAAACCCACGACCCGTCATTGGCTGATGAATCCCGTGGAATCCGCAACCAAATCGAAAAACTTGAAGAAGAACAAAGTAAATGGCACAAAAAATTAGAAGCATTTAAGGATGCTGATGAAAAGGCCTTTGCTGAAAAACAGCCTTCTAAGGCCCTGTTCTTGTCGGCAACGCCGTTCCAGTACGTGGCCGACCTCGATTATGCGAACGGGTATCTGTTCAACTACTCCGATTATGGCCCCATGGACGAACAGGGATACAACCGCGCTAACGGCCGGGAAATCTTCTATATGGAAAATTTCGGCTATAAGATGCGCTATAATCGTCTGGAAAGACCAAGTGCCGACGTCGATACTGACTTGATGGAACGTGAATTCAACCGCAAGATGGTGGAATCTGGGGCTATGCATGGGCGCATGCTGTCGTCTGCCTATGACTATGACCGTGGCTTTATCCGCGTCGATGCAGGTATTGGCAAGAAAATAGATGAAGGCTTTGATTGGTTGCGGGCCCAGCCTAAATATAGCGAATTAAGTGACTTCCTTAGAGGACGGTTCACGGGCCAGCAGAAATACTATTTGCTGGAGGCTATCAAGGCTAAACAGGCCATTCCGCTTATCAAAGAGTATCTCAAGGAAGGTAAGAAAGTCGTCATCTTCCACAACTTCAATAAAGGTGGTGCGGACAATCCCTTTGCAATTAGCAGGGCAGGCATGGACCACCTGGAACGTCTGGACAGCGAACTGGCTGATCATATTCTTGAACAGTATCACGAATTCCAAGCAGAACGGCCGGACCTCGCCGACCTTGATTTAAACGACCTGGAATCGCCGATTGAAACACTTTCCAAGGCCTTTGGCGACGAATTGGTCCTGTATAATGGTACGCTCAGCAAGGGCGAACGAGAAAAGAATAAGAATTCGTTCAATAATGACGATAGTAAGACGAAAATCATTCTCGTACAGTCTGCCGCCGGGCAAGCGGGTGTATCCCTGCATGACACGACGGGTAAGTCCCAGCGTGGCCTTGTCATGTCTCTTATACTCAA
>ERZ1023894.39-NODE-39-length-37007-cov-7.618289_pt1 | contig 37007 bp, 28 predicted proteins | sample MGYA00380398_ERZ1023894 | MGnify/ENA primary metagenome ERZ1023894 (study PRJEB33179, sample SAMN07448994) | human gut metagenome | biome: Human-gut; feature: Human associated habitat; material: Faeces | host: Homo sapiens | place: India: Bhopal | collected...
CGCCGGTAGGCGTGTCGAACGTGCCCGACATGCGCTGGATGTCGGCCATCGCATGTCCGACCATGTCCTGCGGCACTTCCAGACGGAAGCCGTACCAAGGTTCAAGCAGACGGCAATCGCCCTTCTTCTTCGCTTCCATCAGGCCCTGGCGTATCGCGCGGTAGGTGGCTTGGCGGAAATCGCCGCCTTCCGTGTGCTTCAGATGCGCGCGGCCAGTCAGCAAGGTGATCCGCATATCCGTGATCGGAGAGCCGGTGAGCACGCCCAGATGCTCGCGTTCCTTGCAATGCTGCATGATGAGGCGCTGCCAGTTGCGGTCGAGCACATCCTCGCTGCACACGGTCTCGTATTCCATACCAGAGCCTTGCGGCAGCGGTTCGAGCAGCACATGCGTTTCGGCGTAGTGTCGCAACGGCTCGAAATGGCCGACGCCTTCGACCGGAGCGGCGATCGTCTCCTTGTACAGGATGCTGCCCGGTCCGAACGTGACGTCCAGGCCGAAACGGTCGTGCATGATCTGCTGGATGATCTCCAGCTGCACCGCGCCCATCAACTGCAGGTGCACTTCCTCTAGGCGAGACTGCCAGACGACGTGCAGCAGCGGATCCTCGTCCTCCAGTTCGCGCAGGGCGACGAGACATTTGTGAATGTCGCACTCCCCCGGTTCCAGCGTGTACGTGAGCACCGGCTGGAGGACCGGACTGCCGGCGTCCCGCTCCATGCCGAGGCCTTCGCCGGGGAATGTCTGCGTCAGACCCGTGACGGCGCAGATGGTGCCTGCGGGGACCGTGTCGACGGTGGTGGATTTCGCGCCGGAATAGACGCGCACCTGGTCGGCTTTCTCATGCCATTGGCCGTCTTCGGCAACCGCATCCGCGTCGCCGGCGTGCGCGGTGCCGCTTAGCATCATCTTGGCCTTCAGTTCGCCGCCGGTCACCTTGAGCCAGGTCAGACGGTTGCCTTGCGCGTCATGAGACACCTTATATATGCGTGTGCCGAATTCGCCATTGTATTGCGGCTCTTGCGCGAACCGTTCGAAACCTGCGACGAACTGTTCTATACCGTCCATTTTCAGCGCTGATCCGAAATAGCAGGGGAACAGCTCACGGCGGGCGATCATGGCGCGAATGGTTTCGTCCGGCACGGTTTCGGTGTCGAGATACGCGTCCATGGCCGTTTCGTTTTGCATGGCGATCTCCTCCATGCGTTCGCCGTCAATCGGCTCGGTGAAGTCGACGCAGCCGTCCGAGAAGCGTTTCTTGAGTTGGGCGAGCAGTTGCGTTTTGTCGGCGCCAGGCGCGTCCATTTTGTTGACGAAGACGAATGTGGGCACCTGATAGCGATTGAGCAGTCGCCACAACGTTTCGGTATGGCCTTGGATGCCGTCCGCGCCGGAGATGACGAGGATGGCGTAGTCGAGCACGGCGAGCGTACGTTCCGTTTCGGCGGAGAAGTCGACGTGGCCAGGAGTATCGAGCAGGGTGATGGTGAGGTCGGGCGTGGCGATGACGGCCGGCTCGGTGAAGATGGTGATGCCGCGTTGCCGTTCCATGGCGTCCGTGTCGAGGAAGGCATCGCCGTGGTCGACGCGGCCGAGTTTGCGTACTTGGCCGGTAGCGTACAGCAGCGCCTCCGACAACGTGGTCTTGCCCGCGTCCACATGCGCCAGAATGCCCGCGACGATTCGCTTCATGGTCTCCCCTATCTTCGCAAGCCAATGGCTTGCCGTTCAATGGACAGGAAAGCCCCCGCACCGCATGAAACGACGCGAGGGCTTGATGGTGACCCCGGCCGGGCTCGAACCGGCGACCTTGAGATTAGAAGTCACATGCTCTATCCAGCTGAGCTACAGGGCCAAACTAAACACAGTATAGTCAGTTCGCACACGGTTGCCAACTCGACACGGCAATCACATCGCCTTGAGCACAATGCCGACGATGGCTACGAGCACGCCGACGTATTGGATGCCGGCCACGGGCTTGCGTGGCACGCCAAGCAGGCCGAAACGGTCGACCAGCAATCCTCCGCCGACCTGACCGAGCAATACCAGCATCACCGTCATGCCGGTGCCGATATGCGCGGACAGGTACGCGTTGCACATCACCAGCGTCGCACCCAGCAATCCGCCTACCCACATCCACCACGGATTGCCTTTCTTCAGCGCGTCGCCGAGGCTGTAGGTGCGGTCGACGAATGCGACGACGATCGCAAGCGAGATCAGACCGACCACGAACGAGGCGAGCGATGCCTTCACCGGCGATCCCAACGCGACGCCCAGCTTGCCCAACAACGCCGTCTGCACGGCCGAACACATGCCGAACGCGATGCCTGCGCAACTCCACAGCACGGTCGCGGAACCTGGCACATGTACGGCTTTTCCGTCAGTTTCGGATTTTTCGGAATCGCCGGAATTTTCCGAACCGCCAGCCGGGCGATCGATGGCAGGCCTCAATCGCAGATTCGGTCCGGCGACGGCAAGCAGGAAGCCGACCAGCGTGATCGCCGCACCTGCGAGGCGCAGCGGGGACATCGGCTGCGCGGTAGTGCCGAACCAGCCGAAAGCGTCGATCAGCAGGCCCATGACGATCTGCCCGGCGACTGGCATGATCACGGTTTTGAGACTGCCCAGTTTCGGCAGCAGCAGCACATTGCCGGTCAGGAAAGTGACACCGAACACGCCCGCGAACCACATCCACCATGGGCCGTTCGCCGCGGTGGCGGGAATCAGCGGATACGGGCCAAGCAGCAGCGTCAAAGTCAGCATCGCAATGAGGCCGACGCTGAACGACACCAGCGAGGCGCGCAACGGCGAGCCGATGGAACGGCCGAGCCGCGTGTTCACCGCGGTCTGCACCGGCGTGATCAGTCCGGAGAAAATTCCCAGCAATCCTTGCAGCATGTTCAGCCTTCCTACGTTTCTCGGCACACGCTTCCCGGCACAGATTATCACAGCACCAGACCATCAGCCGACGTAACAATAAACCCTTGAAATCCAATGATTCCAAGGGTTTTCATGCAATCCCAGCAAAAGGTGCGAACCGGCGACCTTGAGATTAGCGGTCAGGGAAACCGGTCGAGGCCAAACGCTACTCGATAATCCAGCTCAGGCCGACGAGCACGATGACGAACAGCACGTTCACCGCGGTGTAGACGGCCAGATAACGGCCTTTTTTGTCCGGGTAGGCGCGCGTCACGTTCTTGTAGCCGATCAGCGACGCCATGGACGCGATCAGCGTGCCCAAGCCGCCCAGGTTGGTGCCGATGATCAGTTCACGCCACTGGTCGCAGCAGCCGGCCCGCAGCAGCGTGGTCGGCACGTTGGAGATGAACTGGCTGGACACCACGGCCACTTCCAGCGGATGCGCGCCCACCAGCGAGGCGGCCAGCTCGTAGAATTCCGGCACGCGTTTCATGTTGCCGATGAAGATGAAGAACATGCAGAACGTGAGCGGCAGTCCCCAATCGACGTTGCGGAACACGCGGCGGTCGCATAGCAGGAACGCCACGAACACGATGACGCACATCAACCACAGCGGAATGAAATCGCTCACCGCCAGCAAGCAGACGACGAACAACGCCGTGTATACGATCGCACGCCAGCCGCCATAACCGGCACCGTAGCCGGTCACGCGAATCTCGTCAGGCTGCGGCCGGTCGGAATGCGGGGCGAGTACGTTCTGTTCGATGCCGGAACCATCGATCGCGGAAAATTCGGAAACCGGTTTGCTGCCGAAAATCACGCAGGTGATGATTATCAGCAGAACGGCTGCGGTAGCGGAATACGGGGCCATGATGCCGATCATCTCGGACGTCGGCATGCCCGTCAACGCTTTCAGATACAGGTTGTGCGCGTTGCCGATCGGGGTGAGCATGCTGCCCACGTTCGCGCCGATGGTCATCAGCGTGCCGACAAGCACCGCATGCTCTTCCATGTGCGCCATCGTCAACACCGCGATTGCGAACGGCACGAAGGTGACCAACGCCACATCATTGGTGATGAGCATGCCGGAGAAGAACGGCAATGCGATCAACGTGAGCACCAGGCCACGCGCGGTTTTGACGTGATGCAGCAGGCGCGAGCCGATGATGCGGAACACGCCGATGCGCTGGAAGCCGCACACCACAAGCATCAGACAGATCAGCTGCGAGATGGTGCTGGCGTGGATGTAGCCGGCGTATTCCTTGTCTGGCGGCACGATGAAGCACGATATGAGTGCGAGTATGGAAGCGACTACGAGAATGGTCTCGTTCTTCAGGACCTTGACGACCAATCGCCGCATGCATTCCTCCGTCAATCTCGTTTGCAACCGCCTTGCACACCTTGCAAAACCCAAGCGATTTTCATGCAAACGCCTAGACCACTTTACCCAAAAATGCGACTAGCACGAACCCTCGGCGTGCTGCTTTTCCGACCATTCCAACGATTTTCATCCACTATTGCTTACTGCCGCATGCTTTTGCAAACCGGCGAAACCGAAAACAAGGCCCGCAAATCTTCACAAATTAACCCCGCGTGCGCCAAGATTTTGTCTAAAAACCATCTTCCGTTCGCCTTCGATTCACCATATGGGCGTGTCACGCAACGTTGTTGCCGAAAACACGCGACTGCAGGTCCTTGCGCAGCGTTTCCAGTTTGGTGATCTGTCCGAGCAGTTCGATTTTCTCTGCACCGTCCGGCAGTTGCGCCATGCGGCGCTGGGCCGCGCCGATTTTGCGCATGATGCCGGTATCAAGCAGTCTGACGATCAGTTCGGACGCGTACCGCCGCTCCTCCTGCGTTGGCTTGCGCAATTGCGCCGATTGTTCCTGCGACTCGCCTGTATTGCGGTTCGCGTCCGCTTCGCTCGGCGGCAATGGCAGCGGCATGACGGCCAGCTCGTTGATGACCGATTCGAGCATCGGACCGCCCGCCTTCGTCAGATTGTGCATCCACAGTCCCTGCGGCACGTCTTCCCCTGGAAGCCCGCCCGCCGCGGCGACCGCTTGGAACAGCGTGCGGAACACCGGCGTCATGAAACTCGACAAGGTCAGGCTGGCGAACATCGTCGGATCGACGGCCAACGGCACCTGGATCAGCGTGGCCATGAACTGCTGTTCGCAGATGAACACGGCATCGTCGATGCGATAGTAGCTTTGCTCGGCCGCGTCGCGATGCTCCAACGCCTTGCGTGCGGCGGGATTCGCATACGGATTCGCGCCACGTTCCGCATATGCTGGTTCAGCCGACGGCCCCGCATTGTTTTGGAATCGACGTTTCGGCGCGTACGCGTCCTCGTCACGCATGTTCAGTTTGCGACGCTGGTACGCCACTTCGCGTTGCATGATGTCCAGATCGACGCCGATGCGACGTACCGCCTTGCGTGAGTACAGGTCGAGCAGCGAACGGTCTCGGATTTGCGCGATCAGCGGGGCGACCGCCTTGACCGCGCCCATCTGACCTGTCGCGTACGTGGTGTCGAAACGGTCGATTGCCGAATCGATCACGAAATCGTATAGCGGCCGCGCATTGGCGATCAGCGCGCGCACCGCCTCGTTGCCGCGTTTGATGCGCAGATCGCACGGGTCGAGGTTGTCTTCGGCGACCGCGACGAACGCCTGCGTCGAAAACGCGGCGTCCAAACCGAACGCGTGGATCGCGGCCTTCTGCCCAGCCGCATCGCCGTCGAATGTGAACACGACACGCGAGCTCAACGCCTGCCCCTCCACCTTCAGGGGGCCAACCAGCTGCACGGCGCCCAACGAATCGTCCGCGATCAATCGGCGGATGATCTTCGCATGCTCGACGCCGAATGCGGTGCCGCACGTGGCGACCGCCGTGTCGATGCCGGCCAGATGCATGGCCATCACATCGGTATAGCCTTCGACGATCACCGCCTGGCGTTTCTTCACAATCGCCGATTTGGCAAGGTCGATGCCGTACAGCACCTGTGTTTTGCGGTACAGCTGCGTGTCGGGCGTGTTGATGTATTTCGCGTTGATCGTGTCATCCTCGTACAGCTTGCGCGCGCCGAAGCCAAGCGTACGACCGGTCGAATCACGAATCGGCCATGTCACGCGGCCACGGAAATAGTCGTATACGCCACGCTGGCCCTGACGGGCGAGTCCCGCGTCGAGCATCTCCTGCTGGGTGAAGCCTTTGCCGGCAAGGTGCCGCACCAGGTTATCCCATCCTTGAGGGGCATAGCCGCAGCCGAATCGCTGGCAGTCGGCCTGGCTGAAATTGCGGCCGTCCAACAGCTTGCGCGCGGCGAGCGCCTCCTTGGTCATCAGCTGGGAGACGAAGTATTCCTGCGCCGCCTCGTTGGCTTCGAGCAGGCGTGCGCGTTTCGAACCGGTGTGCGCGGGCACGTTGTCGGCCTTGTCGTAATGCAGTTCGATATGGTATTTGTCGGCGAGCAGCTCCACCGCGTCGCGGAAATCGATGTTCTCCTGATGTTCGACGTAGCCGAACACGTCACCGCCGAGACCGCAGCCGAAGCAATGCCACACGCCAAGCGCGGGACGTACGGAAAAACTTGGCGTTTTCTCGTCATGGAAGGGGCACAGGCCTACGTATGTGCCGGTTCCCGAGGGTTTGAGCGTGACGGTCGCGGATACGATGTCATACAGGTCGGCGGTGGCGCGGACCTTTTCTATGTCTTCCTTCTTGATCATTCCCGGCATACGGTCCAGCCTACCAGCCCGTTCAGCAGAGAAGGGAGTGGAGGGTCAGGGCGGACGTGTCGGTCAGACTCGCCACCTGGTCTATGGCCACGCGCAGGCGTTCGCCGTCGCTGCCGGCCTCGCGCCAATCGTCGAGGAACACGTTCTCCAACGCGCTGGACGGTTTGGGATTGTCCGCCATGAACACGTCCACCAGATCGCCGACGATCCGCTGTTCCTCGCCGTGCATCGGCTCGCGTTCGCCGGGCGCCATGACGAAATGCACGGCGATGCCTTTCAGCACCACGATTTCGTAACTGGTTTCCTCGGGAATCACCAGATCGCCGTTGTATCGGGTCAGCGGCTCGTTGCCGTACGTGTCCCGCGTGGCTTGTTCCACGGAACCGGCGAATCGGCCGATCAGATTGCTGGTCATGTTCTTCAATGCGGCGAGCGCGCGTCGCGAACCGTCGAAATAGCCGGGGAACGTGTCGCGCCGGTGCATGCGTGCGAACGCGGCCACCAGCTTGTCTGTGTCCCATTGCGGTCCGTACCAGGCGCGCGCGTCCTCGACGACCGCGTCGATCACGCCGCTTTCATGCAGCACGCCCGGATTGAACGCGCCGGTGGCGATGGCGTCCTCCACATCATGCACGCTGTAGGCGATGTCATCGGACAGGTCCATCACCTGGCATTCGACGGGACGGCGGGTGGTGTCGGGCGCGTGTTGTTTGAGCCAGGCGAACACGTCCGTATCATCCGGATAGACGCAGAATTTCGCGCTGCGCTCCCCTTTCGGATGCGCGGCGGCTTCGGCAAGCGTCCACGGGTATTTGACGGCCGCATCGAGCGCGGCACGCGTCAGATTCACGCCTGCGGAACGTCCGTCGGGAAACAGTATTTTCGGTTCGAGGCGCGTCAATAATCGCAAGGTTTGCGCATTGCCTTCGAAACCACCGATATTGCCGGCGATTTCGGCAAGCGCACGTTCCCCATTATGGCCGAACGGCGGGTGGCCGAGGTCGTGCGCAAGGCAGGCGCAGTCGACCACGTCGGGATCGCAACCGAGCGAAGTGCCGATCTGTCGACCGATTTGCGCGACCTCCAACGTGTGTGTAAGCCGTGTACGTGCGAAATCGTCCGTGCCGGCTACCAGAATCTGCGTTTTCGCGCCGAGCCTGCGCAATGCGGACGAGTGGATGAGTCGGGCGCGGTCGCGTTGGAAGGCGGTGCGGGAGCTGGATTTGGGTGGTTCCGGAGCCCAACGCTCCTCGTCGAACGCGCTGTATCCTTCGCTCGTCATGATGCACCGCCTTCCTATGGGTGCGGCGGCTGCCGCCGCTTTTTACGGGATTACAGGATGCTTGCCGGGTCGAGCTTGGCGAGGTCCTCGGCGGACAATACATCCGTGGCATGCTCGTACAGGCGCGGAATGCGGTTGCGCAGGCAGGTGAAGATCTCGTAGCTGATGGTGTCGGCGGCATGACCCCAATCGTCCGCGGTCGGTTCGGCGTAATCCTCGCCGCGGCCTGGACCGAACAGTTCCACATTGTCGCCTTCGTGGATGCCGAGTTCGGCGGCGGAACCGTGCAGGTCGAGGATGAACTGGTCCATGCACACGCGGCCGGACACACGGTACAGGCGCGGGCCTTCCGAGGTCATCACGCGCACCGGGCCGCCGGGCTTGGTCACATGCTTGGCGCCTTCCATGTCGAATCCGGAGGCGGAGCGGTGGATGCCGTCCGCATAGCCGAGCGGCACGATCGCGGTGGAGGTGTCGGACGGGGTCAGATACGTGCGGCCGTAGGAAATGCCATGTCCGGCCTCCACATCCTTGACGGTGCCGAGCTGCGCCTGCAGGGTCATGGCGGGCTTCAGGCTATACGTGGACGGCGTGCCCATGGCCGGATCGGCTTCGTAACCGTACAGGCCGATGCCCGGACGGGTCAGTTCGAAGTGGATTTCCGGACGGGACAGCGTCGCCGCGGTGTTGGCGAGGTGGCGGATTTCCGGCGGAATGCCGGCCGCCTCCATACGACGGGTGAAGTCCTTGAACGTTTCGACCTGCATGTCGGTGGATGCCACGAATTCCGGGACGTCCGGCGCGTCGGCGACCGCCAGATGGCTCCACTGGCCGACGATGTGCAGCACGCCTTCCTTGGCGAGCGGCACCAGTTTGGCGAGCGCCGCGTCGAAACCGGCGGGCGTGAAGCCGTTACGGCCGAAGCCGGAATCGACCTTCACATGCACGCGCGCCGTCTTGCCGAGCCTGCGTGCGGCCGCGGCGACGCCGTCGATGCCGGCGAGCGAGCCGACGGAAATGTCGATGTCGTTGTCGACCAGCTCGTCGAACGGCACTTCGGCGCCGCTGTAGACCCACGTCAGAATATGGCAGCGATCGGGGCCGATGCCGGCTTTGCGCAGCAGCAGCGCCTCATGCGATTGCGCGGTGCCGAGCCATGTGGCGCCTCCCGCGAGCGCGGCGAGCGCGGCCGGAACCAGACCGTGGCCGTACGCGTCGGCTTTGACGATGCCCATGACGGCGGTGCCGGAATGCGGACCGCCGACGACACTCACCAGATGGCGCATGTTGTCGCGCAGTGCGGCGAGGTCGACGATGGCCTGCGCCGGATACCGCCGCTGGGCGGCCTTGTAGTTCGCTTTGCCTTGTTCGGAGGAGAAATCCCATTCACGTGTTGCGCTCAAAGTCATGGCTCCCATTGTCGCGCCGCTATGTGACAGGTATGGAACATCAGGGACATATGGTGAGACGATTCACGATGTTTTCACGATTTTGTCCGGCAGGGGTTTTTACACTTTCCATACACAAGGCTGTTGCGCATATCGCCGCGGCCTTTCTGATTTCTGGCGTTAAGGCGTGCCAGAGTCCCGGAAATCCGTCCGGTCCAGCCCATTTTTGAAACAATCACAGGGAATCTGACGACCATGGATCTATTTCGCAAGAAGTCGGTGGACCAACTTGTCTCCGAATCGACTCCGCTGAAGCGAACACTGAAAACCTTCGACCTGACCATGCTGGGCATCGGCGCCATCATCGGCACCGGCATCTTCGTGCTCACCGGCAAGGGCGCGCTCACCGCGGGACCGGCATTGTGCGTGTCCTTCCTGCTCGCCGCCGTCTGCTGCGGTTTTGCGGGCCTGTGCTATGCGGAGTTCGCCGCGATGGCACCGGTTTCCGGCTCCGCCTATTCGTACGCGTATCTGGCGTTCGGCGAGTTGATCGCCTTCGTGATCGGTTGGGATTTGATTTTGGAATACGCGTTGCAGGCGGCGACCGTGTCCGCCGGCTGGTCGGGCTATTTCAACAAGCTGTTGGAAGGCTTCGGCCTGCATCTGCCGGTCGAACTGACCGCCGCGTACGGCACCACGCCGGGAGTCACCACGTATTTCAATCTGCCGGGCTTCGTGATCGTGCTTATCATCACGTGGGTGCTGTCCATCGGCATCAACCAGACGAAGAAGACCAACGACATCATGGTGATGATCAAGCTGGCCATCATCGTGCTGTTCATCGTGTGCACCGTCTGGTACATCAATCCCGCCAACTGGAAACCGTTCTCCCCGTATGGCATCTACACGTTCCAGCCGGGTTCGACGCAGCCGTACGGCATCGTGCCGGCCGCGTCGATCGTGTTCTTCAGCTTCATCGGCTTCGACGCCGTCTCCTCCTCCGCCGAGGAGACCATCAATCCGAACAAGACGCTGCCGCGCGGCATCCTGATCTCGCTGGCCGTGTCCACCGTGCTGTACATCATCATGACGCTCATCATGACCGGCGTGGTGCCGTACAAGGAGTTCGCGAAGTTCATCGACGCTCCGGTGGCGGGCGTGATTCTCGAGACCGGCCTCAACTGGCTGGCGTTCATCGTGAACCTCGGCGCGTTGATCGGCATGACCACCGTCATGCTGGTGCAGCTGTACGGCCAGTCCCGCATCTGCTATGCGATGAGCCGCGACGGACTGTTCCCGAAGTTCTTCGGCGAAGTGCATCCGAAGTACCGCACACCGTTCAAGGGCACGTGGTTCTTCGGCATTCTGACGGCCATCGCCGGCGGTTTCATCAACATCAACGTGCTGTTCGAGCTGGTGAACATCGGTACGCTGTCCGCGTTCATCATCGTGTCGGCCGGCATCCTGTGGATGCGCAAGACCCAGCCGGACGCGCATCGTGGCTTCCGTGCGCCGGGCGTGCCGTTCACGCCAATCTGCGCCATCATCTTCTGCCTGATTCTGATCTTCGGTTTGAATTGGGAGACGTGGGTGCGTTTCGCCGTGTGGTTCGCGCTTGGACTGGTCGTGTATTTCACGTACAGCCGCAAGCATTCTCAGCTTAACGAGCCGGGACTGTTCTAATCATCCCTTCATATGGAAAAGGACGTCTCCCGCAGTTTTACGGGAGACGTCCTTTTTTCTACGTTTCTATGTATGCGCAATCACCATTCGTGACGCTGGTAGGCGATACGCGTGGTATCGGTGGGGCGGTCAAGCAGTTGGATCAGGCCGCAGCGGGCGAATCCGTTCGATTCGAGCACGTGCTGCATGGCCTTGTTGTTCGGATGCGTGTCGGCGCGCACGTTGCCGTAATGTTCGATGCACCAGTTGATGCAGTCCTTGGCCGCGCCTTTGACGATTCCCGACGAGGCGATGCGGTGGATGGTCACATACGAGTCGTCGTCCAGCCAGGCGCCGTCGATATGCGCGTAGGTGGGATCCTCGCCCGTGCACAGGGCGAACTGGGCGAGCACACGCTCCTTGCCGTCAGCCTCGTCCACCAGCAGCATGGTGCGCTGCTGGCGAATGTCGTCAAGGATCACTTCCTCACGTGGGAACGTGTTTCCCCATTGCGTGGGATTCCCGTTGGCCGCCATAAGCTCACGCGCATGCTGGTAGATTTTCAGCATGACAGGCAGATCATCCATGGTGGCACGACGGAACCGACGTTCGGAAGTGGTTTCGCTCAACCCTTTCACCTCAATTCGACTGTGTACCTCTCTCAAGCATTCCAGCCGTCCAAACTACCACGCCCACCGCACAGGCATGGTAACGCTCACACAAGGCGGCGTTCGAACGGGTCGGAGCTGATGCCCTTGGCGAGGATGTCCTTGCACCATTCCTTGGCGGTGAACAGGCTGTGGTCGCGGTAGTTGCCGCAGCTTTCGATGGTGGTTGCCGGCACGTCGTCCCATGTGGCCTCGTAGGCGATGAATTCCAACGATTCCTTCAATGCGCGAGCCACATCCTCGGTGGAATGCTCGCCCCACGTCAGCAGGTGGAAGCCTGTGCGGCATCCGAACGGCGAGCAGTCGATGTAACCGGGGATGCGTTCGCGCAGCAGCACCGCGATGGTGTGTTCGATGGTGTGCAGTCCGCCGGTCGGAATGGCGTTCTCGTTCGGCTGCACCAATCGCAGGTCGTAGTTCGAGATCACGTCGCCGTGGAGGCCGGTTTCCGTATCGATGTAGCGCACATACGGCGCCTTTACTTTGGTGTGGTCCAATTGGAAGCTTTCCACCACCGGCTTGTCTTCCGCCATGTTCTGTCCTTTCGTTGTTGTGTTCACATTCCACTATTCACGGTTCGCGGGCTCAACGTCAACCGTCGTGCCATGCGTGTCGGTTATGGCCGGTTCAAGCCTCGTCGCCGGAATCCTCCCGAATCGCGGCCAGGAACCGTTCGCCGTACTGTTTGAGCTTGCTTTCCCCCACACCGTTGACGGCAAGGAACTGGTCGTCAGTAATCGGCTTGACCCGTACCATGTCACGCAACGTCTTGTCGGAGAACACGATGTACGGCGGTTTGCCAAGTTCGCGCGCGATGTCCAGTCGCAGCGCACGCAGCTTCTGGAATAGCGCCTCGTCGCCGTCATCCGGCACGTACGATCCGACAGCGGGAGTGGACACGTCGGGCGTTCGACGCGCACGGGCGTCAGCACGTTTGATCTTCTTGATGTCGTAATGGAATTCGGGTGCGACCGTTTCCGCCGCACGGGGTCCGAAGCCGACGATCGGCAGGCGTCCTTCCGCGATCGTCAGGAAGCCGTCGGTGGCCATCTGGCTCAGCACGTCGCGGATGCGCGCTTCCGGCACTTCGTCGAGCATGCCGAACGACTGCAGGCTTTCGGGGTTGAGATAGCTTAGATCCTGTGCCTTCGAGCCGCGCAGCACCTTGACGATTTTGCCGCTGCCGACATGCTGGTTCACATCGTGCACGCAACGGCTGATGGCTCGGGCGATGTCGGTGACGTCGATGGTTTCGAATGTGTGCTCGCAGTTGGCGCAACCGCCCACGCATTTGCCGTCCGTTTTCGCCGCCGCGCCCGCGGTTTCGCCGAAATACCGGGTCATGTACGCGTGCAGGCAGTCCGTGGTACGGCAGTAGCCGACCATCGCGTCGAGCAGCCGGCGTTTCGACGCGCGTACGGCCTCCTGCTCTTCGGGAGTCAATCGTTCGTTTTCGTAATCCGAATCGAGCAGCCGGCGGCGGGTGACGATGTCCGATTCGTTCCACAACAGCGTGCAGCGGCTTGGTTCGCCGTCTCGTCCGGCGCGACCCGCCTCCTGGTAGTACGCTTCGATGGATTCGGGCATGTTGTGGTGGATGACGAACCGCACGTTGGATTTGTCGATGCCCATGCCGAACGCGTTGGTGGCCACGACCACGGGCACACGGTCGGTGACGAAATCGCGTTGCGCCTTCTCTCGTGCGTCGGCGCTCATACCGCCATGGTAGGCGACGGCGATGGTGCCGATATCCGACACATCCGCACCCCCTGCGGCACGCAATTCGGCGACGGCGCTGTTAAGCGATTCGGCGAGCGCTTCCGTTTCCTTGCGCGTGGCGCAGTAGACGATGCCGGATTCGTCCGGATGGCTGGCGATGTAGGACGCCACCCAGGATGCTTTGTCTTTGCGTGGCATGCTGATGACGTCGAAATACAGGTTCGGCCGGTCGAAACCGGTGACGGTGATGGACGGTGTGTGCAGGCCCAGAATCGAAACGATGTCGCGGCGCACGCGTTCGGTGGCGGTGGCGGTGAACGCGGCGACCGTTGGATGTGTGGGCAGTCCGGCGATGAATTCGCCGATGCCAAGATATGAGGAACGGAAGTCCTGCCCCCATTGGGAGACGCAGTGCGCTTCGTCGACGGCGACGAGCGAGATCGGCACACGGACGGCGAAGTTGCGGAATCGTTCGGTTTCCAAACGTTCCGGCGCCACGTACAGCAGTTTGATCTGGGGGGAGAGCGCCTGCGCGAAGACGCGGTTCTGTTCGTCCGGCGTCTGAGTGGTGTTGATGAACGCGGCCGGAAGGCCCACGTCGTTCAGGGCGTCGACCTGGTCGCGCATGAGTGAGATCAGCGGCGAGATGACGATGGCGACGCCCGGCAGGATCGCTGCGGGAATCTGATAGCAGATGGATTTGCCAGCGCCGGTGGGCATGACGCCAAGCACGTCGTGTCCGGTGAGGATGGCCGAGACGATGCCGGATTGTCCAGGACGGAACGAATCGTAGCCGAAATAGCGGTTCAGCGCCTCCAATGCGCGGGGGTCTACGGAATCGGCGGAATCAACAGCTTGCGTCATGGTTTCCAAGTGTAGCAATGCCATGCGTTGACCGCGGAGAGCGAAACAGCCGGCGCGGGTCTTGCCCATGCCGGCCGTTTCATGCTTCTATCGGAAATAGGGAATTCAGATCTGGCGGAACGCCTGCTCCAGGTCGGCGATCAGATCGTCCGCGTCCTCAAGGCCGACGGACAGGCGGATCAGGTTGGCGGGCACTTCGAGCGTGGTGCCGGCCACGGAGGCGTGGGTCATGGCGCCCGGATGCTCGATCAGGGATTCCACGCCGCCCAGGGATTCGGCCAGGGTGAACACTTCGGTGGCTCCGGCGAACTTCTTGGCCGCTTCGAAACCGGCGGCGATCTGGATGGAGATCATGCCGCCGAAACCGCCGTGCATCTGGCGTGCCGCGATGTCGTGGCCCGGGTGGGATTCGAGCCCCGGATACCATACGCGTTCCACTTCGGGGCGGGTTTCGAGCCACTGGGCCACTTTCATGGCGTTGCGGCTGTGCTGCTTGACGCGCAGGTCGAGGGTTTTGAGGCCTCGGATGTCAAGCCAGGAGTCGAACGGGGAGGGCACCGCGCCGGCCGCGTTCTGCAGGAAGGCCACCGCGTCGCGTGTTTCCTTGTCGTTCAGGACCACCGCGCCGCCGACCACGTCAGAGTGGCCGCCGATGTACTTGGTGGTGGAGTAGACGACCACGTCGGCGCCGTCTGCGAGCGGATGCTGCAATACCGGGGATGCGAAGGTGTTGTCCACGACCACTTTGGTGCCGTGCGCGTGCGCCACGGCCGCGGTGGCGGCGATGTCGGTGATGTTGAGCAGCGGGTTGGACGGGGTTTCCACCCAGATGTACGCGTACTGCTTCTTGGCGAGCGCGGCTGAGACGGCGGCCGTGTCGGTGATGTCCACCACGTCGAGGCCGATGCCCCACGGCACGAACACCTTGGACAGCAGACGGTAGGTGCCGCCGTACACGTCGTTGCCGAGCAGGATGTTGTCGCCGGGCTTCAGGGTGGAGCGCAGCAGCACGTCGATGGCGGCAAGTCCGGAGGAGAAGCTTAACGCGTATTTCGCGCCTTCCACGGCGGCGAGCTGCTCGTCGAAGCTGTTGCGGGTCGGGTTGATGGAACGGCTGTAGTCGTAGCCGTTGCGCAGGCCGCCGACGCCGTCCTGCTTGAAGGTGGAGGTCATGTAGATGGGGGTGACCACGGCTCCGGTGGTCGGGTCGGGTTCCTGGCCTGCGTGGATGGCGCGGGTGGCGAGAGCGGTGGCGTTGAGGGCTTCGGTGTTGGTCGAGATGGTCATGATGGGAACTCCTTGGAAGTAGCGGATGGTTTGGGTCGTTCGGATGATGGGCATTGGTTTCAAAGGTGCGATCGGGCTGCCGGACAGTCGTTTGACGGTCTTTTACAGGTACTGTTCGGCGAGGCTGGGCTTGGTGGTGCGTTCCACGACGTCGGCGAATCCGTTGGCTCGCATCCAGTCGTCGTTGAAGATCTTCTCCATATAGCTGCGGCCGGAATCGGGCATCAGCACCACGACGAGCTGGTTTTCGTCGAGGTCGTGCTCGCGGGCGTATTTCAGCGCGGAGAACACGGCCATGCCGGATGAGCCGCCGACGAGCAGTCCTTCCTCGTTGGCGAGGCGTCGGGTCATTTCGAAGGCTTCCGCGTCGGTGACCTGCACGATCTCGTCGGGAAGGCTCCGGTCGAAGGCCTTCGGGTAGAAGTCCTCGCCGACGCCTTCGATCTGGTATTGGTGCACGTCGTTCGGGTCGGAGTAGATGGAGCCTTCCGGATCGGCGCCGATGACCTGCACCGCGCCGTTGGACACGTCCTTCAGATAGTGTCCGGTGCCGGAGATGGTGCCGCCGGTGCCGATGCCCGCCACGAAATGCGTGACCTTGCGGTCGGTGGCCTCCCAGATTTCCGGACCAGTGGTGTGGTAGTGGCTTTCGGGACCGTTCGGATTGTCGTACTGGTTGGGACGGTAGCCGCCGGGAATCGCCTTGGCGAGGCGGTCCGCCACCTGGTAGTAGGAGCGCGAATCGTCCGGACCGGCGTCGGTGGGGGTTACGACCACTTCGGCGCCGTATGCGCGCAGCACCGCACGCTTGGCTTCGGAAACCTTGTCCGGCAGGGTGAAGATCGCACGGTATCCGCGCTGCAAAGCCACGAGCGCGAGTCCGACGCCGGTGTTGCCGGAGGTCGGTTCCACGATCACGCCGCCGGGCTTCAGTTCGCCGCTGCGTTCGGCCGCGTCGATGATGCGTTCGGCGATGCGGTCCTTGGACGAGCCGCCCGGGTTCAGGTATTCGACCTTCACCGCGATGGTGGCTTTGATGCCGTCGGTCACGTGGTTGAGTTTGACGAGCGGGGTGTTGCCGATGAGTTCGGACAGAGAATTGTGGATGGTCATGACGTTTCCTTTGCACGGTGCGGTTCGTGGGCTTTTCGAATGGTTTTGGTTTCGTATGTTCGAGAAGCTCGCGTCCGTCGCGTGCAGTTGTTGAAACGGGACCTGTTGCGATGCTGCCTTGCTCATTCGCGTGCGTCGCGTGCGCCAACCTCGGCTGATGCGCTATTTCGAATGATCGTTTGACGATTCGCATACGGCCTGCGATATGCGCGACCGCTTGTTGGAATGTCCTATCTCAAGTTATGCGTCGATGAACCACGCGCCCCTCGGGCGGTTGGTCAGCGACAGCAACAACATGAGAAATTGAACATGGCTCATACGATAGCACGGACGTGGACATCGGCGTGTTGCCCATGCCGAGCATCGTCACCACCATACCGGCAGCAACTGCGGAACACGCACCTCACGACGCCGGATCAACAGCCAGCACAACAAGTTGCCGAAGATCATCACACCTACGAAAAGCACCATCATCGGCCAGAACGTGTAGGCCTGATCGTATACGAGACGCTCGTTGGACGTTCCGTACATCGCCGCGGACGCCGCTTGCCCCTCACGCCACATCAGACACCAGCGTCCCCGCAGTGCCTCGAGCAGTTTCCATATCATCGGATTGACATCGGTGGCGGTTCTGTTCAACAGCCATGGACGCGCGACCCATGCTATGCATGCCGACACCGCCAGGGCGATTGCCCCGTACCGATTGACCTGCGCCAGCAGTTCCCCGACGCATTGACCCAGAATCGCCACCGAGGCGGTCAACAGGAACAGCGCCAGGAACAGCAGCATCGGATTGGCCGTATCGCCTCGCACGCCTGTTCTCATGGCCGCGTATGAACCGCCCAGATCACGGTTCAGGAATCGCAATCGTCCGAATGAATCGGATGGTGGCACACAAGCCAGCCACTGCAGGTCACTGCCGACACGGAACGTGATGAGGATATCGGCATCATGGTTCGGCGTCAGCACGAACCCCAACGTCATGACCACCGAGCAGGCAAGGGAGAAGCAAAGATTGGCGAACATCTCGGTCCAGAAATACACGGCCCGGCCCACGCCCATGGATATCAGGGAACGAAAGCCACTGACAGCCAGAACCGCCGTCAGAACCGCGCACATCACCAACGTCGGGCCAAGCACATGGTATTCCACCACATAATGACCTCCGGATACCAAGGCCAAAATCAGACCCCACAGCCACGGCACGCAATAACCGGCCAACACGTACGCCATCAACACGACGCAACGCGCGGCAAGCTGCCTTGTCAGCGCGAACCGCATCCCGGCCGACAAGCCTTTCACTTCATCCATCATGACGCATACCCCTTGTCCATGCCGGTAATCTGGATGACATACTCATTGAGATCGAAAGACCTCATGACAACGTCCTCCGGCATCGGTGCAGATGGCACGCCACGCACGCCGACAGTCAGCAGACCACCGAGAATGGTTTCCGACAGCGTACGCAAACCATTGTCGGCCAAGTACCGCCGCACCGATCCGACCGGCCCCGACAGCATCCGCCCACGTTGTGCCAACTCGTTCATGTCGAAGGATTCCAGCACCCGCCCATGGTCGAGGACCACGGCATGTTCGACCAGTCCCTCCACCTCCGTTATGAGATGGGTGGATATGATCATGGTGCGAGGTCTGTCGCCATACGACTCAATCACGAAGCGGTAACACAGGTCACGGGCCGCAGCGTCAAGACCATCAGTCGCTTCATCAAGCAACACGATATCGGTCGGCGCGCAAAGCGCGGCAACCAGCTTCGCCGCGCCACGCTGACCGGTGGACAGTCTCATGAAACGAACATCAGGCCGCAGCCCGAAAGCCTGCATCATACGTCCCGCCAACACATCATCGAATCCGCCGTATCGCCGCGAGATCAGACGGAACACCGATCGCAGACGCCATTCGACAGGATATGGCCAAGTCTCGTCCATCAGCATGAGACGTTCCCACATGCCGCCGCCATCCGTCATACGGTTGCCGTCGAACGACACACTGCCGGCATCGGCCACGAGTCGGTTCGCGATGATGTTCAGCAATGTGCTTTTGCCGGCACCATTGCGCCCGAACAGACCATGTATCGCACCGCTCCGTAATTCCAGATTCACTCCGTTGAGCAGGGACGTTCCATGACGGCTCTTGCTCAGATCGCTGATGACCAGACTCATCGATAGGTCCTTCCGATGATGCGCTGTAGTTGTTCGCAGCTGATGCCAAGCGCCTTTGCCTGCGCGACGAGTTCGACGACCCGCGTGGTGAGCAGTTCCTCGCGTTTGGCGTCACGAGCCTTCTCCCGTGCTCCCGTGGTGACGAACATGCCAAGGCCGCGTCTTTTCTCCAGCAGACCCTGATCGACCAGGAGATTCATGCCTTTGAGCACCGTGGCGGGATTGATCGCATACGTGGACGAGATCTCGGTGGTGCTGGGCACCTGTTCGCCTTCCGCGAAGGCACCGGAGACGATAGCTTCGCTGATTTGTTCGGCCACCTGCCGGAACAATGGCGTCGTTCCCGAAAAATCGAATCGCATCCGACGCCTCCAGCCGCCTAGTCGGTTCAATATCAACGTCATCCACTCTAACCGTTGGCCTGCCGCGATGCGGCAACGAACAGCCGGCGAAGCATCTCTCAAGGACACGGCACACGTCATGCGCGTGCCTTGAAATAGGCGAACAACTGCCGTTCGCGGATCGTCATACCCCCAACCGCAGTCCCGGCAAGCATCCCGACCGACATGGCGCCCGGAACACGGCATAGCATCGCGACAACCGGCATCGCGTCACCGGATCCGGTCAATATGAGCGGCACAATCGCGACAACCGGCAGACATGCCACGCAAGACGCCGCCACCGTGGCCAGCGTCTCCAAAAACAGCTGCAGCAGCATCGCGGTTTTCGGATACCCCGCATGCAACGCGCTCGCTATCTCGATTCTGCGCATGCAAACCGATGCGAACCCCAACGCCATTGCGATGACGAACATCAACAGTGGCGCATACCGGGTGATGCGGGCATCGAAATCCGCCGGGCCAGGCATATGCGACCCCAGCATGGTATTGATCCGGCTGATTTTCGCATGCGGCGTTTCGTTGCTTCCACTCGTCCCGGCAGAGGTGGAGCTCGCAGCGGCGCCGACACCGGATTCGGCATCGGCGCGAATGGAGACACGCAGCAGGCTTTCGATACCGTCGGGAACCGGCCACGCACGGACCAGACAGGTGTCATAGGCCTTGGTATCGTTGCCGGGCGAGATAATCGCATAGCCGTATGTTGGTTGCCTTCCGTCGCTTGGCCAATCGAACGTCGCGGAAACACGCATGCGTGCGCCACCGACGAGCGGCAGCACCGTGCCGGCATGCGCGCCATACGTGCGCGCCACAGCCGTCGACATGATCACACCGGAATTGTCCTTCCGTATCCCTGTCGCCGCGAATACCTGCGCGACATGTGCGCTTGCCTCGTATGTCGGAATCTCGGTCGCGGGCAATGACGCGATGCGCACGCGGTCGGACGACTGCCGGAGGGCGGCGGCGCCCAACACTCCGTTCGCGGAACGCAGCCCTTCGCAGGCCGCGCCGTCGATTCCTCCCTGCAAAGTGATCGCATAGGTGGAGGCACCTGATTCCTTCCATTTCCGGGCATCGCCGATCAACCCCGTCATCTGCGTCAGGTCTGCGCACATGCATGCGACCGCGCATATCGACAGCAGCAGCGAGATAAGCGCGCATCGGCTCGTACCAGTGGCGACGTTGCGCCAAGTCTCACGCAGCACCGCTTTCAACCGCATCGATTTCATTGGTAATCCTCCAAATCGATGACATCGGTAGCGGCGTCGCGCGTGCGATGATCATGCGTGGCGACCACCACGATCATGCCCTGTCTTGACAACGCGCCCAGTCGCGCATTCACCGTATCCGCCGTATGTACATCGAGTTGCGCGGTCGGCTCATCGACCAGCAGCAGATCGGCGCCCGACGCCACGCCACGCGCCAGCATGAGCCGTTGAGCCTCTCCTCCGGACAGCTCCCGGTATTCGCTGGACGCGCGCTCCGCCAGACCGAACTGGGCAAGCAGCTCGCACGCACGCGCCTCCGCCTGCGGCACATCCAAACCCCGCGCAAGATAAGGCAGAGTCACATGGTCGATCACGCTTCGGCGCGCCACTCCGATGGGATTTTGGAACACCCAGCTGGTTTTCCCGATGTTCAGCCGCTGAATGGATCCTTCCGACGGCTTCACCCATCCCGCCAATATGGACAACAATGTGCTTTTGCCCGAACCGGAAGGCCCCACCAGCGCATACACGCGATCGGGCCGCAGGTCAGCATTTAACGAACGGAACAGCCAAGTGTCTCCAGTGAATGTGTGACCGACATCGCGCAACGTCACTAGTTTTCCCGGCGTCCGCTCATCATCCCCCTTCATCAGAGGACCCGTGGAATCAACGGGATCACTCATCGGCATGGTTTGCCTCCTTGCGGATTCGTGCGCACTTTGCCCAATGCCGCGCCGGAATCGACCGTGGCCATTGAGCGCCCCAAACGGGAGCCGATCACGGTGACCGCGACGGGCTTGCCATCGGACACCACGCAGGCCTGTTCATCATGTTGCGCGTAGAAAGCGGTGGGTGGCAGCGACCATACATCGATTGGAGTTTTCAGGAGCCATTGCAGGGTGAAGGTCACATCCGACGCGCCATCCGACGCGCTCTCGGAGGACTCAGCTGTGCCGGACGCCTGCCGATAGGCGTCGCTGCCCAGCAATGCCGCCAGCGTCGATGAGTCGGTGATTGCCGTCGTTTGTTGCGGCATGTCGACCATTCGACCGTCCACGTCAAGCACCCGATCTCCTGCGACCACCTCGTCCTGCGGCATGGTCACGGATACCGACTGCGATTGCGAATCGGTGGTCAACAGTTCGGATTTCACGTCGATTGATGCGCCGATGCCGGCAACGCAGGAACGGATCGTCACGGATTGCCCATCCAACCACACGTAAGCGTCTTTGGCTAGCGTCCACCCGTTGTCCTTGACCAGCCGTGCCGCGCCGACGGTATCGGCGAGCGCATTGTATGCGAGAATCGTGTCCCAGGTCATCGCATCGCCGTCGGGGGCCGCATATCCAAGCCGTCGCAGCTCGGCGTTCAGCGCCGCCGCGTCGCGGCCTCGCATACCGGACTGCAGGTCGCGGAACGGCGGAACGGCGGTATGCAACGACAGCAGCGGCACTTCATCCACTGCGATGAAGCTTGTTCCGGAATCGATGGTTTGTCCGGGCGCGCAACCATAGGCGGTAATGGTGCCCGATTTGGGCGAGGCCACGGTGCGCCCCGTTCCGGTATGGACCGTGACGGTGACGTCTCGAGCATCATCGAACCGGCTTTTCGCCGCAGTGATCGAGCCGGAGGCCGTTGAGGATCGCAACGATTGGGGTATGGCCGGTCGGACCAGCAGGAATCCGCATCCGACGCCTGCCGCCAATGCGATGACTATCAACAGCGCGACGACCGACATGGCCAATGGCTGACGTCGTCGCGTCGCCGACCGCCGCTTTCCATCCGCATCCGTCCGTCGGTTCCGAATATGCGACCATGCTCTGACGGGTGTTTTGCCGCCCGCCATCACAATGCCCCACATTGTTCGATGATGGCCGCTTTGCGTTTGTCGTAGGCGGGATTGTCCTTGAGGGCGTATTTGCCGATCAGGTCATCGAAGCTCGTTCCGCCGGATTCGCCCATCGTCGCCAGCTCGTCGTAGGCGTCGGCGGTCACGGAGTCGTCCACGATGCCGTGTTTTTTCAGGCAGGCCAGTGTCTTGTCGTTCTGCTGGCGCGCGAGTTGGTCGTTATCGACGTTCTCGGGATTCTCCTTGAGGCTCAGATACAGGTCGACGATGTTCTTGTATTGGGTCTCATTCTGGCAGGCTTCGTCAGCGGCATTGGTGGCGGCAATCTCATCTTCGCTCAAGTTGCGCTTGTCAAGCGCGTCGTCTCCGTAGGACGGGCTGATCGACCCACCGGGGTATCGCGCCTCGCCGGTGTCCACTGTGATGCCTTTCGAGGTCAGGCATTGCGCGTAGCTGGAACCGAGCTGGACCAACTCCTCTTCCGTGATTTTGCCGTCCTCGAGAATCTGGGCGGCTTCAGTGCTACCGGAGTTCTTGATTTTTGCGATTTCGTCCCGATACGACGCGTCCGCGGCGTTGGCGTCCGCATCGCCGCTGATGGCGGACGCCTGGCCCCGTGACGACTGCTCTTGCTTCTGATCTCCTGCCGTGCCGCACGCGCCCAACGATATGCTCAAAGCAAGAACCGTCAGTATTGTCACGATTCGCCGTGGCCGTTGCATCCCGTGGCTTTGATATGTTCCATGCGTCATCGCAGTCCCCCGATCATGAACATCCGGTCATGCCGGACCATCCATCCTGTTGGTTACATGGTTAGTTACATAACTAACTAACCATGTAACCAACAATATCGACCGACACGCAATCGGTCAAATCGTTATAGAAAAGAGACGCACCACGAATATGCGAGACGGTATGGCGCGCACGGATGAGGCATGCGGAGCGACACCTACAGCGAGGCGGCCTGCACCAATCGCTTGGTGTACTCGTCCTGCGGATGGCCCAGCACCTGGTCCGTCGGGCCGACTTCGACCGCGCGCCCGTCGTGCAGGACCAGAATGCGGTCCGCGATGTGCTGCACCACGCCCAGATCGTGGGACACCATGATGATCGCCATATCGGGCTGCGATTCGCGAATCGCGGCGAACGCGTCGAGGATGCGCACCCGCGCGGCCACGTCGATGGCGCTCATCGGCTCGTCGGCGAGCAGCACCTTCGGCCCGTCCACGATGGCGCGGGCGATCGCGGCGCGCTGCGCCTGCCCTCCGGACAGGTCGACAGGGAAACGGTTGGCGAACGTTCCCGGATCGAGGCTCACCATTTCCAGCACTTCGGTCACACGTTCCGCGACGCGTTCCCGTGGCCAATCCGGATGATGCATTCGCAATGGCTCGCCTATGGATCGGCCGATGCGCCATCGCGGATCCAACGAATCGAACGGGCTTTGGAACACCAATCCGGACTGCAGGCGCAGACTGTGCGCCACGTCGCCACGGACCGGCTCGCCGCAGTATTCGACGCTGCCGCCGTCCGCGGATTCGAGCCCCAGCAGCACGCGGGTCAGCGTGGTCTTGCCCGACCCGGAGCCACCGATCACGGCGAGGCACTCCCCCGCCCGTACATCCGCATCCACGCCGAACAGCACCTGACGGCGGTCATGTTTCGCGCCATACCATTTGTCGAGGCCGCGGCCGCGCAGCACCATTCCTTCGTTCACGTCAGTCATGGTCCACCTCCTTTTGCGCGGGATTCCGTACGGATTCCCGCCCGGCATCCTGCCCTGCGTGCAACGACAACGCGCGGGCCGACCGGACCAGCCTGTGTCCCGCGTCGGTGCGCGGTTGGTCCAGAAGCGCGTCCGTATCGCCGGATTCCGCGATCCGCCCGCATTCAAGCACATAACAGCGTGTGGTGGCCCTGTTCAGCACCGCGAAATCGTGCGTGATGAACAGCATCGACGCGCCCGACTCGTCCACCAGCGACGTGAGCAGGTCCACGATCTGCCGTTGCGTGATCGAATCCAACGCGGTGGTCGGCTCGTCGGCGATGATCAGCCGCGGCGACGTGACCAATGCGGCCGCGATGCCGACGCGCTGCTGTTGTCCGCCGGAAAGTTCATGCGGATATTTGTTCAGTACATCTTCCGGCAGCCCGACTTTGGCGAACATTGCTTTGACACGGTCCAACCGTTCGTCACGGGTCAGATCGTAATGCAAACGCAGTGGCAGCGCGACCTGCTGCGCCACGGTCATCACCGGATTCAATGCGGCGGAAGGATTCTGGAACACCATGCCCACGTACCGTCCGCGCAGGTCGGCGACCGCTGCGTCCGACGCGCCGACAATCTGCGTACCACCCAATTCGACGCTGCCCGTCACCTGTGCGGTAGCCGGCAGCAGGCCCATCATGGCGCGGGCGATCATCGATTTGCCGGAACCGGACGAGCCGACCAAGCCGACACGTTCGCCGTCGGCGATGTCCAAATCGACATCATCGACGATCGGCTTGCCGTTGATGGCGATGTTCAGATGACGTATGACGGCGCTCATGCGGCCTCCCTCAACGCGGGATTGGTTAGCGGATCGAGCGCGTCGCGCAACGCGTCGCCGAACAGGTTCAACGCGACCACCACCATCGTGACGACCAGGCCGGGCCATAGGACGGCCATGGGATAGATGCTGATGAATTTCACGGACGTGGACAGCGAATGCCCCCAACTGGGCACGCCGGCTCCGACGCCGACGCCCAGATACGTGAGTCCCGCCTCCGCCAGCAGCGAGGTGCCGGCGCTCATGGACAACTGCACGCACAATACCGGCAGCGTGTTCGGCACGATATGCGTGAAGAACACGCGGACGGAGCTTGCCCCCGACCATAATGCCGATTCGACGTATGCCGAACGTGCGGCGAGCAGTGCGGAGGGCCGTAGGATGCGTGCCAGGTTCAGCCCGTACGCGCAACCGCAGGCGGCGATGACCACCGCGGCGGACGCGCCGAACGGCACGGAAAGAATCAATGCGATAAGCACCGTCGGAATGGAGATCAGCGCGTCGGCCACCACCACCGATGTGGACGCGAGCGCACCGGAACGCGATACCATGGCTGCCACCAACAGCAGTCCGATCGCGGCCGCGACGACGACGGTGAGCACGGCGATCATGAGATTCGTGCGGGAGCCGGCCATCAGCCAGCTCAGCACGTCCGCGCCGGTGCCGTCGGTACCCAACGGGTGCGCTGCGGACGGGGAGGCCCACGCGTTGAATCCGTTGGTGTCGAGCAGCGAATACGGCGTCCATACGAGGGACAGGGCGGATACGAGCAGCCATGCTCCGATGACGATCAGCGCGTATTTGCCGCCGGCCTTGGCCCAGATGGTCGAAAGCACGGTTTTCATGGTGGCAGTGGATGTCACGTCGATGACGGATCGCATGGGTCTCGACGTAGTTTGCGCGGACGACGCCGGTTGCGAGGATGGTGCGGGTTTCGATGCGTTCATGCTTCCGCCTTTCCCGAAACGACGCCGGAATGTTTCAACCGCGGGTCGAGCGCGCGGTGCGTCAGATCGACCACGAGACCCAGCAGCAGGAAGAACGCGGCCAGCAGGAACAGTTCGCTTTGCACTGCGATCAGGTCGCGGTTGCCGACGTCGGTGACCAGCATGGCGCCAAGACCCGGCAGGGCGAACAGGTTTTCCACCACCATCACGCCGGTGATCATTTGCGCGAAGGTCAGGCCGACCACCGACACCAGTTGCGCAGTGGCCAGACGCAACGCCACGCGCAATACCGCCTGTTTGCGGGTCATGCCGCAGGCCATGGCCATATCCACCGCCTGCGATGAGGCCATATCCCCCACTGCGGCACGCGTGTAGCGCATGATGGACGCGCCAGCTGTGATGCCGGTGGTGAGCGCCGGCAGCAGCAGACAGGACAGGGCCTTTCCCGGCGTGGCCCAGCCGGTGTCGGGGAAGCCTTGCGCGGGCAGCAATCCCAACAGTCCCGTGCCACGGGAGAACAGCAGGATCAGCAGTAGGCCGCCCCACAATGCGGGCACCGCGCCGCCCACGATCGCAATGCCGTGGAACAGGCCGCGCAGCCGCGGATTGCGTGTCAGGACGGCCGCGCAGCCAAGCGGCAGGCCGATCGCCAGCGCGATCAGCAGGCTCAGCACAATCAGAGGGAACGTTACGGCGGCGCGCATGGCGATCTGCCGCGCGACCGGCCGTCCGCCGACTGCGGACACGCCGAGGTCGCCATGCAGCATGCCCGCCATCCAATCGCCATATTGTGCGACGAGCGGCTTGTCCAAGCCGAATTCGGCGCGCAGCGACGCAATGCGTTCGGGGGTGGCGTTCGTGCCGGCGATGACCGCGGCGACGTCTCCCGGCAATACGCGCAGCATCACGAACACCAGCGCGGACAGGCCCACCAAAGCCGCTACGAACAGCGCCAGCCGCTTTCCCACGAATCGCATGGAAATACCGTTCCCTTACTTATTCTTGGAGATCCGCCACAATGGCAGCACCGTCTGGCTGAGCTTGCTGGGGAAGCCCTGCACGTGCTTGTTGACGGCCACCGTCACGCGGTAGCCGAACAGCCAGTCCGCCGGCGCGTCCTCGCTTACGGCCTTCGCCGCCTGCTTCAGGTATTTCGCGCTGTCGGCCTCGTCGGTGGCTTCCAAAGCCTTGGCGTACAGTTTCTGCGCCTGCTTGCCGTCGTAATGGTAGTAGTAGTCCGGCGTGGTCCACTTGTAGAAGTCGTGGCTTTCGGCGTGGTCCACCAATGACAGCTCGTAGTCGCCGTTGGCGTGCACGTTCTGCAGCCATGTGGAGAATTCCACATAGTCGATCTTCAAATCGATGCCGATTTTGGCAAGCTGGCTCTTGAGCTGGTCGCCCAGTTCGGTGCCGTACGTGTTGGCGTAGGTGAGGGTGAGCCGCAACGGCTTGTCGGTGGTATAACCGGCTTCCTTCATAAGTTCCTTGGCCTTGTCCACGTTGTACGGGTACAGGCCGGTCAGGTCCTCGTAACCGGGGTCGACGGACGGGATCGGACCGCCGAGCGCGTAGTCGACGTTGCCTCGGGAGGCGATGATCTCCTTGTGGTTGATGGCGTAGCGGATGGCCTGGCGGACGCGCTTGTCCTTGAGTTTGGCGTTCGTGCAGTTGAAGGCGAGGACGAACTTGTCGCTGCCGTCGGCCGCGGACACCGTGTATGTGCTGGCATCCAATGATTTGGCGAGCGTGGCGTTCACCGGGGAAAGCACGTCGACGTCACCGCTTTTCAGCGCGTTGACCGCTGCGTTGTCGTCGGTGAGGAAGCGGATCACCACGTTCTGGGTGGCGGGCTTGTGCGCGGTTCCCCAATATTTCGCATTGGCTTTGAGCACCATTTTGCTGGCCGAGTCGAAGGATTCGACGGTATACGGGCCAGATCCGACGTCTTCGCTTTTCGAGTTCTATTCGGCGTCCTTTTCGAACAACAGGCCGGGCCGTCAGGTCAGCTAACACAGCAGGTTGGAGTCGGGGGTGGAAAGGGTGAGCTTGACCGTGTTGGCGTCCACCGCTTCGGCCTTGTCGAGGCTGGCCACCTGGTTGGCGTTGTAGTACTGCTTCTCCTTGAGCTGGTTGATGGACCAGGCCACGTCGTCAGCGTCGAGCTTGTCGCCGTTGGAGAAGGTCATGTTCTGGTTGAGATGGAAGGCGTAGGTCTTGCCGTCCTTGGAAATGTCCCAGGATTTCGCGAGGCCCGGCTGCACTTTGTTGTCGGAGTCGCGCGACAGCAGCGCTTCGTAGACGTTGCCGATCAGCACCTGTTCGATGGCCGATCCGGACTGGTGGCGGATGTCGAGGCTGACCGGGGCGAGTTTGAGCCCGATGGTGACGGTGTCGGCTTTAGTTACACCGGAAGTGTTCGCGTCATCGTTTTTGCCGCGCGTCACTGCAATGGCGACGATCACCGCGACGGCGGCGATGACGGCGATCAACGCGATAAGCCACTTCTTCGGGCCTTGCGATTTCGCGCCGTTCGACGATTTCGCACGCGCGTTCAGCGTGGCGTCGGTGCTTGCCGTGGACTGCGGCTGCTGTTCGTTCTCCTGTTTGGTTGCGTCGGCTTCGCCGTGCGCACCGGTAGGTGACGACATGGGATTTCTCCTCTTCGTATTTTCGATTATGTGTTGTGATTGCGGTTGACCGCCTGCGTGAGGTCGATCACCACGGCCTGATTCTACCGTCCGCCATACCCGCGGCCCGTTCGGATTCGCCCGCAAAGCGCGCGGAGGCTTCGGCCCGGTTATATACTTGACGCAGTCGCGGCAGGTCACAACGAGAAGGACGGTTGATCCATGGCGCATATTCTTTTGGGGGTCACCGGCAGCATCGCCGCGTTCAAGGCCTGCCATCTCGCCTCCGATTGGAGCAAGCAGGGGCATGAGGTGCGTGTGGTGATGACCGCCGCCGCACAGGAGTTCGTCACTCCCCTGACGTTCAGTTCCCTCACCCACACGCCGACACGCATGTCCATGTTCGCCGCCGGACATCGTCCCGGCGCTACGGCCGACGTGGCACCCGGACCGGACGGTCCGCTGCAGATCAGCCACGTGGCCGACGCGAAGTGGGCGAATCTGCTGGCAGTCGCTCCGGCGAGCGCCGATATCATCGCGAAAATCGCCTGCGGCATCGCCGATGACCAGCTGACCAGCACCATACTCGCGTACGACAAGGGACCGAAGATCCTGTGCCCCGCCATGAACGTGCATATGTATGAAAACGCCGTGACGCAACGCAATCTCAATACCTGCCGTGAGCTCGGTTGGACGATTGTGGAGCCGGAAAGCGGCATGCTGGCCTGCGGCGACGCCGGCAAGGGACGTATGGAGGAGCCGGCACGCATCGAAACGGCGGTGAAAGCGCTGCTGCTTGCGAATCGTCCGGACGGCGAGCTGCCGCTTAAGGGACTTGCCGTGCTCGTCACCGCCGGCCCGACGCAGGAGCCGCTTGATCCGGTGCGGTTCCTCACCAACCATTCCACCGGCAAAATGGGGTACGCTCTGGCCGAACAGGCACGCGATCTGGGCGCGCAGGTGACGCTTGTGTCCGGTCCGGTGGCGTTGGACGCCCCGTATGGCGTGGATGTGGTCAATGTCACGACCGCACGGGATATGTTCGACGCGGTGACGAACCGGTTCGCGGACACGGACATCACCGTCATGGCCGCGGCCGTCGGCGATTTCCGCCCGGTCGAGCAGGCCCGGGACAAGATCAAGAAGAACGGGCGCAGCAGCATCGAACTCGAACTCACCTCGAATCCGGACATTCTGGCTTGGGCCGGCGAACATAAGCGGCCGGACCAGACATTGTGCGGATTCGCCATGGAAACGCGCGACCTTGAGACCAACGCCGCGAAAAAGCTCGCTTCCAAGCATTGCGACATGCTGGCGGCCAACAACCTGCGCACCCCCGGCGCCGGTTTCGCAGCGGACACGAACGTGGTGACGGTGCTGACGCCGGGCGAAACCGCAGACAAGCCAAACATCGAACGGTGGAGCAAGATGGGCAAGGACGCACTTGCGAAACGTATTCTTGTCAAGCTCGCAGCCATGCGTGCGGACGGCGAACGGCGCTAACCGCAGCATTTTCGAATCGCAATAACCGTATCAATCGCAATAATCGCAATATTTCAACGGAACTTCCGCAAAACGCGAAGGAGAACGCAACATGCTTCTGATGGCTGTGGATATCGGCAACACGAACGTCGTGATCGGTTTCATCGACGATGGGCGCATCGCGGGCACGTACCGCATCACCACGAAGGCGAACCACACGTCCGACGAATACGGGCTGATGATCACGCAGTTCCTGGCTTTGAGCGGCTACAAGCCGGCGGATGTCGATGATGTGATCATTTCGTCCGTGGTGCCGAAGGTCATGCATTCGTTCCGTGCGAGCATCGTGAAGTTCCTCGACATCGATCCGATGATCGTGGGACCGGGCATCAAAACGGGACTCAACATCCGCATGGACAATCCGCAGAACATGGGCGCGGACTGCATCGCCGACTGCGCGGGCGCGTATTACGAGTATGGCGGGCCGATTCTGGTGGCTGATTTCGGCACGGCCACCACGTTCAACTACGTCACCGCGGACGCGTCGGTGATTTCCGGACTGATCACCACCGGTATCCGCACCGCCGCGGCCGCACTGTGGGAAGGGACGGCGCAGCTGCCGGAAGTGGAGATCACCCGTCCGAAGTCGATTCTGGCGAAGTCCACGAAACCGGCCATGCAGGCGGGCCTGTACTACAACTTCCTCGGCGGCATCGAACGCACGATCGCGCAGTTCCATAAGGAGATCGACGAGGATTTCCGTGTGGTGGCGACGGGCGGATTGAGCCGCGTGTTCGCCGACGACACGAACATGATCGACATTTACGATCCGGACCTGATTTTCAAGGGCATGCGGCACATCTACGACCGCAACGTCCGCTGATTCAAGAGCCAGCGACGGGAACCGGCGATCATAGCCCGGCAATCTGAAAACCGACGGCCTGCGGATAATGCGCTATCCGCAGGCCGCAATCGATTAAACCAATTACACAGACGCTATTGGATGGTGAAGCCCTGGTTGGCTCCGTATTCTTTCAGGTCCTTCTGCCATAGGGCTATGCCGCCCTTAAGTTTGATGCGGTCGGACGATTCGGTGTTCTTCAACGCATCGCCGATGTTGGAGGTGTCGGAGACCTGACCGCCTGCGGCGATGATGTTGAGCCTGTTCTGCTCTTTGCGCAGCAGGCTCGACCATTTGTAGGCCTTGCCCACCGTGGACCGGAAGTCGCTGCGCGCATACACTTCGAACGGCAGATACTGGTATCCGGTCGACACGTTCTCCGCGGCCTGGGACAGCACGCGGTTGTATTCCTGCCCGCCGAAATAGGGCACTTCGATGCCACGGTCATCGGTCACCGTGGTCTTGCTGAGGAATTTCGAGTCGGATAAGGTGTTTTTGTCGGCTGGGAACGCGCCGCCATCCACGCGGGTTGTGATGCCTTTGGCATTGTGGCAGGCGTATTCGATGAAACGGTATGAGGCTTCGGGTTTGCGGGAACGTTGCAGCACGGCAAGGGCCGAACCGCCGTTTTCCGATGTGGTGGCCTTGCCGTCGGGCGTCGGCATCTGGGCCACGCGCCACAGGCCGGCCGAGCCGGGAAGGTCGGACATGAGCAGCGAAGGCCGCCAGGCCCCGGAGAACAGCGAGGCGCCTTGGCCTTGTCCCACGGCCGATTTCCATCGATCCGACCATGACGTGAGGTTTGTTGCCACCAAACCCTCATCGATCATCTTCTGCCAGAATTCGGTGAATTCGCGGGTGCCTTTATCTTCGGTGAGTCTGATGGTCACGTTCTTGCCATCGTTGGACGTGGAGAACGGGCGTCCGCCGGCGAGCCAGATCATCGTGTCGTAGAAGCTGGCGTCGCCGGAATCGGCGGTGATGTACACGCCGATTTTCTTGAGTTTTTTGGCGGCCTCGTAGTAGTCGTCCCATGTGCGGATCTTGGACGCGTCCACGCCAACCTGTTCGAACACGCTGTTGTTATAGAAGAAGGCCATCGGGCCGGAGTCCATGGGAAGCCCGTACACCCGTCCGTTGAGCTGCACCGACGCCCAGGTGCCGGGCGTGTAGAAATCGACATAGCCTTCGGTTCTGCCGGTGATGGGCACGAGCTGGCTGCTGACCGCGTACTGGCGCAATGCGTAATATTCCAGCTGCACCACGTCGGGAATGCCGTAACCGTCTTGGATGGCGTTGTTGAGTTTGTCGTAACCGCTGGTGTTCTTCCAAACCACGTGGATGTCGGGATTGTCTTTTTCGAAGCCGGCGATGACCTGTTTCATGCTCGGCTCCCACGACCATACGGTGATCTGTGTGCGTGTGTCCGTATTGGCCCCGCATGCGGCGGCGCTGGCCGCCATGACGCCCGCGCAGCAGATGGCGATGAGCTGCTTCACCAGTTTCGCCGATTTCAGCACCACGCCCACGGACCTCCGTTTTGTATTTCGCCTGCGATTACCATCATAAGATTATACGGGTCATGCGGAAGCCACGCACAAGCTTGGAAAGGCTCCCCATATCCACCCAAATACGCCGAATGCGGAAGAACCGCTCCGGAAGCGAACTTCCAAAGCGGTTCCCTGCGATATCGCATCGGCGGCTAAGCCGGTACGCAATCAAGCTTCGATGCCGAGCTTGGCGCGTTCCTTCTTGGAATACATGAAGGCCGGCAGCTGACGGCCCTGCTTGAGCCAGGCATGGTATTCGGCGGTGGCCGCGAACTCCACATCGGACGCGGAGTTCAGGCAGGTTTCCACGGAATCCTGGATGACGCCGATGATGAAGCCGACGCCCACCACCTGCATGGCGATGTCGTTGCTGATGCCGAACAGCGAGCAGGCCATCGGGATGAGCAGCAGCGAGCCGCCTGCCACGCCGGACGCGCCGCATGCGCCGAGCGCGGAGACCACGGACAGCAGGATGGCCGCCGGCAGGGAGATCTGGATGCCGAGCGTGTTGGCGGCAGCCATGGCCATGATGGTGATGGTGATGGCCGCGCCGTTCATGTTGATGGTGGCGCCCAGCGGAATGGACACGGAGTACATGTCCTTGTCAAGCCCGAGCTTCTCGCACAGCTGCATGTTGACGGGGATGTTCGCAGCGGAGGAGCGGGTGAAGAACGCGGTCAGGCCGGATTCCTTGAAGCAGCGGTAGACCAGCGGGTACGGGTTGCGGCGCAGGAAGATGAAGATGACGAGCGGGCCGAACACGAGCACCATGAGCAGCATGGTGCCGACGAGCAGGAGCAGCAGGCTGCCGTACTTGGTGAATGCGGACAGGCCGTTGTCGGCCACGTTGGTGAACACGAGGCCCATGATGCCGAACGGGGCGAGGTTGATGACCCAGCGGATCACCTGGGACACGGCGTCGGCCACGTTGGCCATGAACGCTTTGGAACTTTCGTTGGCGATGGACTTCATGGCGAGTCCGAACAGGCAGGCCCACATCAGGATGCAGATGTAGTTGCCGTCGATGATGGCCTGGATCGGATTGGCCACGATGTTGGTCAGCAGCGTCTGGATGACTTCGGAAAGGCCTTGCGGCACCACGTCGGCTTTGGCGGCCTTGCCCAAGGACAGGGTCTGCGGGAATAGACGGGAGGTCAGCACGGCCACGACCGCTGCCAGGAACGTGGTGAACAGGTACAGGAACAGCACGGTGCCGAAACGGCGGTCGAGTTTCGACGTGCCCTGCGCAAGGGCGCTGGCCACCAGTACGAACACCAGAATCGGTGCCGCGGCCTTCAACGCGGCCACGAACAGGGTGCCGAATTCGCCGATCCAGGTCACGTGGGGCATGGTCAATGCCAGCACGGTGCCGATGATCAGGCCGACGATGATACGGACGATCAGCGATGCGCCGTTGTAGATGTCGGCGACGCCGCGGACGGCTTTCGAGATTTTACCCATGGTTCTCTCTTACTCTCGTGATGCCGGAAACGCTCCGGCAAGTCAACAGAACGCCATGATAATCGGGCGTGTCGGACGAGATAGGGGAATGTCCAAAATCGTGGGTTTCTATAAGCCCGCGCCCAACGGCATGTGCGATACGAATCGACGTGGCTCGCCGTTGAGCGGGTCATCGAATCGCAGTTCGCGCGCCACCAATTCCAAGGGTTGCGAGAAGTCGTCGTACGCGCGCTGCACGATGTCCGGGTAGAAATCGTCGCCCAATATCGCCAGTCCGAGCGAATTCATATGCACGCGCAACTGGTGCGTCTTGCCGGTTTTCGGATGCAGCGTGTAATTCACGTACGGTCTGCCGGCAACGAAGCGGATGCCGCTTCCCCGTTCGATCAGCGTTTCCGCGTTGGGCACGTCGGCGCTTTCGTACGCCTGCAATCGTCCGCGATCCTTGTTGATATGCGACCTGCGTACTAGCGGAAACGGCAGGTGCCGGTCGATGCGCACCGCCGTTCCATATCGCGGCCGCTGCGTCGGGGCGAGCGGTGCCAGGCATTCGTAGGTTTTGACGGTTTTGCGATTTTGGAACAGCATCTGGTACGCGCCTCGCGCAGACGGATTACGTACGAACACGACGACGCCTGCGGTCAGTCGGTCCAAACGGTGCGCCGGCGTGATGTTCGGCTCGTCGTACCGCTCGCACAACCGGACCAGCGCGGTTTCGCGATACCACATGCCGCGTGGCGTGGTGGCGAGGAAATGCGGCTTGTCGATGACGATGATGTTCTCGTCCTCGTACAGAACCTCATATTCGAAGGGAATATGAGGTTCCTCGAGCACGTAACGGTGCCTGCGTTCGTTACTCAACGGTGACGGACTTGGCGAGATTGCGCGGCTTGTCGACGTCGTAGTTCTTGAGCTTGGCCATGTCCATGGCGAACAGCTGCAGCGGCACCACGTCCACCAGCGGGCTCATCAGCGTCGGGCATGCGGGACGCCAGAAGACCACGTCGGCGTAACGTTCCACGTCCGGATCGTGTTCCTCGGCCACGGCGATGATGTAGGCGCCACGGGCCTTGACCTCTTCGATGCCGGAGATGACTTTGGAGTGCAGCACGTTGCGGCCGCGCGCCGGCGGCACGATGAACACGACCGGTTCGCCTTCGTCCACCAAAGCGATCGGACCATGTTTCAGTTCGCCCGCGGCGAAGCCTTCGGTGAACGTGTAGGCGATTTCCTTGAGCTTCAACGCGCCTTCCATGGCCACCGGATAGCCCACATGGCGGCCGAGGAACAGGAACGATTTCGCATCCACCATCTGTTCGGCGGCTTCCTGCACGGTCTTGGTCTGGGTGTCGAGAATCCACTGGATCTTGCGGGGCATGTCCTTCAGAGATTCCAAAGTCTGGGCGATTTCGTCTCGATACATGGCACCCTTGACTTGGGCCAGATACAGGCCGAGCACGTATGCGGCGGTGATCTGCGCCACGAACGCCTTGGTGGAGGCGACCGCCACTTCCGGACCGGCGTGGGTGTAGAGCACCGCGTCGGATTCGCGTGGGATGGACGCGCCCTGCGTGTTGCAGATGGCCAATACCTTGGAGCCCTGTTCACGCGCGTGGCGCAACGCCATCAGCGTGTCCATGGTCTCGCCGGACTGCGAAATGGCCACCACCAACGTTCGGGGGGTGAGGATCGGGTCACGGTAGCGGAATTCGTGGGCGAGTTCCACTTCTACCGGAATGCGCACCCAATGCTCGATGGCGTATTTGGCCACCATGCCCGCATACGCGGCCGTGCCGCAGGCGATGACGATGATCTTGTCGATGGCTTTGAAATCATGCTCGTCGATGCGCACCTCATCGAGGTTGATGTTGCCGTTCTCGTCGAGACGCCCCAGCAGAGTGCGCTGCACGGCGGCCGGATCCTCATGGATCTCCTTGTCCATGAAGGAGTCCCAACCGCCCTTTTCGGCGGCGGACGCATCCCAGTCCACGGTGTAGGTCTTCGGATCGGGCACGATGTTGCCCATGAAGTCGGAGACGACGACCTTGTCTGCGGACACCATCACGGCCTGGTCCTGGTCGATTTCCATGGCGCGCTTGGTGTAGGCCACGAACGCGGCCACGTCGGAGCCGAGGAAGTTCTCGCCTTCGCCAAGACCGACCACCAGCGGCGAATCGTGACGGGCGCCGACCACGATGTCCGGCTGGCGCACATCGGTGGCGAGGATGGTGAACGCGCCTTCCAGCATGCGTGCGAGACGGCGGACGGCCTTGAACAGGTCAGGTTTGCCGGTCTCTTCGATGATCTTGTCGCTGATCTTGCCCAGCAGCTTCGCCGCGACCTCCGTATCGGTTTCGGAAACGAAATGGTAGCCTTCCGTCTGCAGGTCGAGACGCAGCTGGGACGCGTTTTCGATGATGCCGTTGTGGATGATGGCCACTTTGCCGTCACGCGAGGTGTGCGGATGCGCGTTGGTGTCGTTCGGCACGCCGTTGGTGGCCCAACGGGTGTGGCCGATGCCCACGGTGGCTTCCGGCATCGGATCGCGTTCGATGTCCTGCACCAGGTTGGCGAGACGGCCGGCCTTCTTACGCACCGCCACATGGTCCATGCCGGGCGCGGTCAACGCCACGCCGGCCGAATCATATCCACGGTATTCCAATCGCTGAAGGCCCTGGAGGCAGACCTCCAAGGGTTTGCCGCACGCGGTCCGAACATTTCCTGCATATCCTACGATTCCACACATAGCTCCTTAGCCTATCGGGTAAGGATGTCAATCATGAAACCAAGCCGCGCGTCCTTACAAATCTTTGCCATATATGCGAAATCCCACTCCCCCAGGGAAATCGTGCGAACCAGTGGCGCACGCAACGCGCCCATCGTCGGCGGCAAAAAGAAAACCCAACCCACCGGACGTCTGCGGACGCTTGACGTCAGTGGATTGGGAATTTACGGCAGTACGACAGCCTTACTTGCTACAGGACGTGCTGCAAGAAGTCCTTAAACCTCGACTCCTTCGGATGGTCGATGATCTCCGGTCCGCCCTGTTCGACGACCACGCCACCGTCCATGAAGACGATCTGGTCGGCGACCTCGCGCGCGAAGCCGATCTCATGGGTGACGACCACCATGGTCATGCCTTCCTTGGCGAGGTCGAGCATGACGTTGAGCACTTCGCCGACGAGTTCCGGATCGAGCGCGGATGTCGG
>ERZ1023894.72-NODE-72-length-27754-cov-8.099823_pt1 | contig 27754 bp, 22 predicted proteins | sample MGYA00380398_ERZ1023894 | MGnify/ENA primary metagenome ERZ1023894 (study PRJEB33179, sample SAMN07448994) | human gut metagenome | biome: Human-gut; feature: Human associated habitat; material: Faeces | host: Homo sapiens | place: India: Bhopal | collected...
ATAACTTCCATAGCGGCTTTATGATTCGCAAGTAATCCGGCTGAAGAACCCGCACCCTGCTGAGCTGAAGTAGTCAGGAAGCCGTCATTGAACGCATCAATGTCCAAAAGTTCTTTCACATCCTTGCCAGCCTTAGTCCAGCATTTGTCATCAAACTTCTTGCTATCCATCGTTTCACTGAATACGTCTGCCGAGCATTCACGCAAGGCAGTCCAGTACCACCAATGCGCAGCAGGCCACGCATCCTTGCCACCAAGAGCAACCGGTGCAATGCCGGAATCCTTCAGCTTAGTGATGTCAGCTTTCAGCTCATCCCAAGTGGTAGGAGTATCAGTGATACCAGCCTTCGCAAACAAATCCTTGGAATACCAAATGCCTCCAGGCGTCACCGTGTATGGAATGCCATAGATCTTGCCATCCACGGTAGTGGAATCCATCGCACTTCCAACATTCTTCTTTATCGACGCATCAACGCCTTTGGTGAGGTCTTTCAGCTGACCGGCATCCATCATATCCCGCAATTTTTGTCCACCGCGCTGGAAGAATACATCAGGTGACGTGCTTGGATCTTGCAATGCGGTCTGCAATTTGCCGTCGAGGTCCTCATTCTGAACAGCTTGAATTTCAATCTTCACATTCTTATGCGAAGCCTCAAACTGCTTGGCCACATCAGCAAAATACGCCTTGCCATCACCCGTGGTGGAATTATGCCAAAACGTAATAATCGTCTTACCATCTGAAGTGGTTTTATTCGCAGTGCTATTTGATCCGCATGCCCCCATGCCGAGCATGGTCGCAACGGCGAGACTAGCTGCTGCAAGGGTCTTGAACTTCATTGTCTTCTCCTTACTAACCAATCATCATCGGCGAAATGATGACAACGATGGAAATGGCTCTTTCGAACAGACCGAATTGAGAAAGTGCAACTTGCAGATGCTGCAGGCTCCATGCCCGACAGGAATCAACCATTGACCCCTTTTCGAAAACTTCCATTTCGTTTTCGTTGTATCTATAGACTACCGAAAAAAATCACACAAAGTCAAGTTTTTGTAAAATCAGAAAAACTAATTATTTTTCGTTGATTTTACAACGTTTTTAAGCATTGCCAACATATCGAAAGTTTCGAAAAACGCAATCCGAAACTTTCGTTCGCATTTTCGGATATGATGAAAATAAAGAAGGGATGCCTCATGCGCAATACGACAAAGAAAACCTCGGTGCGATTGTCCGATATCGCCAAGGAAACCGGCTATTCGCTCTCCACCGTGTCCAAAGCACTCAACGGCAGGGCCGACGTTTCCGAAGCGACTCGACAATCCATCAACGCGGTGTTGAAACGATATGGATACTCCCGTAAAGCGACCAGCGCGAAAAGCCAACGAATCATTGAAATCGTGTTCCAGGATTTCGACAACGTCTGGGCTCTCGAAGTGTTACGTGGCGCCATCCGCGAAGCCAAACTGCATGATCTAAGCGTCATCACCACCGAAGGAGGCAACCGGCAGCACCCGGATTCGTCTTGGATAGACAACATGCTGCGCAGACAGGCGGATGGCGCCATCCTCGTCTTCTCGAACCTGACACGCATCGAACGAGACAAGCTGCATTCCAGAGGCATCCCCTTCGTCTTGTTCGACCCATTCGGCAACCCAGACCCAGACACGCTGTCAGTGCAAGCGGACAACTGGACCGGAGGCGTGATCGCCACGCGGCACCTGCTCGCACTCGGACATACCCGCATAGGCATCATCACCGGACCGGAGGAGATGATGTGTTCCAAAGCACGTCTGGACGGATATACATCAGCGCTTGCGGAACATGGAATCGAAACCGATCCCGAACTTATCACCGAAGGCGATTTCACCACTTCCGGCGGTTACGCACAGTCCATCTCCCTGTTGAAACGACCAAATCGTCCGACCGCAATCTTCGCCGGCAGCGATCTGCAGGCCATGGGCGTCTACGAGGCGGCAAGGCAGCTGGGATTACGTATTCCCGAGGATTTATCCGTGGTCGGATTCGACGATGTGCAGACTGCCGCATTCCTTGGCCCGGCGCTGACCACCGTACGGCAGCCGCTCCAAGACATGGCAAGGGCCGCCGTACGCATGCTGGTCGAAGCACTGTCCACCGACGACGTGATCCAACCGCACATCATCATGCCGACATCGCTAGTGGTACGCAACAGCACACAGCAACTCGAGGGTTAATCAGCGGGGCAAACCTCACAGGCACAACCGGAGGGAGAATACAACGCTCCTAGCCTTTCGACCCGTTTTCACCTCGTTCTAAGACGGCCCGTCGGAACACCAGCAGTGAACCATCCTGAAACTCCGTAGAATCTATGCCATGAAGCCGGCCATGCAACCGACGAACCCACCGGCCCATTCGGTGCTGAGGAAACGAGCATCGACACTCAGCAGAACCTGCCCCTGACGCACGAACGTCGCAGAATCAACCGGACCATGCATGCCAGCCACGATGACCGACAAACGGTTGTCGTCGAAAAGTACCGCCGGACGCACTCCGTCAGCCTGTACGACGGCAACAGACCCAGCTTGCGAATCGTCTCCATTCACCATCTCGTAGCGCACATCCGTGCCACACATCGAAAACACCGCGTAATGCGTGGAATTCTGCCGGATCACTAAAGAACCGGACATAGGAATCGGCATGAGCGTCGGCAGTTTCGCTATCCTGCGGTAGCTGACATCACGCTCGTCGCGCACCACCACACCGTTCGTCGAGCCATCAGCCACATCCACCAGCGCAGGTTCCACGTCACCGGCGAGCGAGGATTTCACCCTAGGCTCGATGGTGATGCCATCGTCTTCAGTAGTAACCGTGATCTCGTCGGCCAAGCGGCCAAGACCAGCGCAAGTCACTGGCCATCCGGGGTCACCCTCATGCGTATCTAATGCACCGTTGCCGTCCAGCTTCCAATCGGCCGGATTATGTTCCCAGGATACCGGAGCGACAAAGCTCTCCCTTCCCAAGTAGCTCAATAATTCGCCGTCATGCTTTCCCCGCGTCTCCCTCACGCCGAGACACACCAGCCACCATCCCAGTTCCGGATGAAGCAACAGGTCCGCATGTCCCACGCATTGCAGCGGTTCCGACAAACCCAGATGTCGGTGGGTGAGAATCGGATTCTTCTTATCCGCATGGAAGGCACGGATTGCGGTGCCAAGATAGCAGCGTTCCCCGTCACGAACCTGCGGAATGCACTCACCCGATTCAGATGCTTCCCGTTCGTAAGCTTCGAACGCCCGAAGCAGTCCATGCGGCGCATAGATGCGCATGGCCATCTCACTGTGTTCGAAACTGGTGCCCCCCTCGGCGGTCATCAGATACACATAATCACCCACGCGATAGAGATGCGGCGCCTCAGCCCACACCGCCTCCACACCGTATCCGCGCCATATTACCGTCTTGCCCGATCCCGCAGGAAGACCGTCATCGACAAAAGTCCAAGTCTCCGGATCAATGCGTTGGGTCCAGACCTCGGTCTGTCCTTCCCATTGCGGATTGACCGCAGGACGGGTCTGGGTCCAGTACACGTTGCCGTCCCCGTCCTCGAATATGTCTGGATCGATGCCTTCGGCGCCCTCGATCCAGAACGGCCCACGCCAAGGTCCGTCGATCGAGTCCGACTCAAGAACGAAGTTGCCTTCCGCCGCCTGGGCCGCATCCAATTCGGCCTGGGAGCATCCTTCCGCGATGGCTTTGCGTCCATTGATGCGAGCGATGGTGCAGGCAATCACGTATTTGCCACGAATCCTACGCAGCGTCGGCGCATAGACGCCACCCGAGTCATCCACGAAAGGAATGAGCAAACGTCTTGCCAACTCCTCATCTATGGCATCCGACACGTGTTTCCAGTGGGCCATATCCCTGGAAACGTAAATAGGCAAGCCTGGAACCAGTTCGAAGGTGGAGGTCACAAGCACGATTTGCCGAAGATCATCATCCCAAATCCAACTCGGATCAGGATGCATTCCGTGAAGAATGGGATTGGCGATGGTAATCGTTGTGGTCATAAGTACGCCTCATTCGGGAACGTTTGGATACATCACATCATTGCGAATAATCGAAATTTTCGCTTGGTCTAACAACGCACGCAAGCCGCTCACCGGCGATCTAGCCGGCAAACGACTTGCGTGCGAAGGAAATTTGAGGAAGGAGGAAGGAAAGAAAAGTGAGTGGTGTGCCGGAACACCGACGCTTCGGCACACCACATCCGGCTCTGTCACAGTCGAGCCCCACTGTTTGATCCAGCGATGAATCAGGAGTCCTAACGGAAACTCCTTACTGCGCCCATGCCTCGGTCCTGCAATTCCGGAACGCTACGCGCGCCCAGTCATTGCTCGCCCTCGACTACCGTCTCGGACTTCGCCCGAGGCTACCTAAAACCCTAGTGAGTTTTCGGCTCACGCCTCGGCCAGGGCGTCGATCATGTAGTTGTTGATCGTGGCCTTGACGGACTCGAGGTGATCGGACTTGGTGGCCTCGATGAGCTTGGACTGCGGGATATCCAGAGCGTACTCCTCGAGGGAAGCCAGGGAGGCGGTGCCGTTCTCGACGGTTGCGCCGATGCCGGAATCGAAGGAGCTGTAGCGCTCGGCCTGCAGGTTCTCGATGACCTTATCCTCGTGCATCTTGGCGGCGACCAGGAGGCCTGCTGCGAAGGAATCCATGCCGGCGATGTGGGAACGGAACAGATCCTCGGCGGTGAAGGAGGTACGGCGCGGCTTGGCGTCGAAGTTCAGACCACCGTGAGGGCCGATCTGGCCTTCGGCGAGGACTTCCCACATGACGGTGGAGGTCTCGTACAGGTCGGTCGGGAACTCATCCATATCCCAGCCGATGAGCTTGTCGCCCTGGTTGGCGTCCAGGGAGCCGAGCACGCCGGCCTCGCGGGCGGTGCGGATCTCGTGCTGGTAGGTGTGGCCGGCCAGGTTGGCGTGGTTGCCTTCCAGGTTCAGCTTGAAGACGTCCATCAGATCATAGGTGCGCAGGAAGTTGATGGCGGTGGCGGCATCGAAGTCGTACTGGAACATCGTCGGTTCCTTGGCCTTCGGCTCGATCAGGAACTGGGCGTCCAGGCCGATTTCCTTCGCGTAGTCATGGCACATGTGGAAGAACTTGGCCATGTGCTCCTGCTCGCGCTTCATCTGGGTGTTCCACAGGTTCTCGTAGCCTTCACGGCCGCCCCAGAACACGTAGTTCTCGGCACCAAGGCGCTTGGCGATCTCCAGGGAGTGCTTCAGCTGGCCGCCGGCGTACGCGTAGATGTCGGCGAACGGGGAGGTGGAGGCGCCGGAGACGAAGCGCGGGTTGGTGAACAGGGAGGAGGTGTTCCACAGCAGCTTGATGCCGGTGGACTTCATGTTCTCTTCGATCTTGTCGACGACCTTGTCCAGGTTCTTGTCGGTCTCGCGCAGGGTGTCGCCTTCCGGAGCGATGTCGCGATCATGGAAGCAGAAGTACTCGACGCCGAGCTTCTGGAAGAACTCGAAGGCGTAGTCGACCTTGGCCAGGGCCTCGTCCTCCGGATCGGAATACTTGCCGTACCACGGACGCTGGGCGGTGCCGGTGCCGAACGGATCGACGAGCTGCTGGTCGAAGGTGTGCCACCATGCGACGCCGAAACGCAGCCAGTCCTTCATCTTCTTGCCGGCAACAACCTTGTCGGCATCGTAGTAATGGAAAGCAAGACCCTCCTGCGGCCCCTTTTCGCGACCGACGTACGGAATCTTATCGATATCCCACAGACCCATGGAATGCTCCTTTGCTTGGTTTACTTACGTAAAGCTTTATTTCGCAGCGGGCTTTCCGCCCGTCTTGGTCTACATAATAAATTGAATTACCTAAGTTTGTCAATTCGTTAAACTATACGGCGTTTCCATTGGAATCAAGCCATTTATCAATGCAGTGATACAGTGTGTTTGTTTGTTCGCATCGCGGCGCAACACCTGCGCGGCGCACGGAAGCGCGGAATCGAAAGAAGGAACATATGAGCGAAAACGTCGACACCATCTGCGTGCAGGGAGGCTATCAGCCGGGCAATGGAGAATCCCGCACTCCCCCAATCATCCAGGCCACGACCTTCAAATACCAGTCGAGCGAACAGATGAGCCGACTGTTCGACCTGTCCGAATCCGGCTACTTCTACACCCGCCTGCAGAATCCGACCAACGACACCGTCGCCGCGAAGATCTGCGAGCTGGAAGGCGGCGCGGCCGCGATGCTCACCTCGTCCGGCCAAGCGGCGAACTTCTTCGCGCTGTTCAACATCTGCAACAACGGCGACCACATCGTCGCCTCCTCCGCCATCTACGGCGGCACGTTCAACCTCATCAACGTGACCATGCGCAAGATGGGCGTCGAATGCACCTTCGTCAGCCCGGACTGCACCGAAGAGGAACTTGAGGCCGCGTTCCAGCCGAACACCAAGGCCGTGTTCGGCGAGTCCATCTCCAATCCGGCGCTCATCGTGCTCGACTTCGAGAAGTTCGCGAACGCAGCGCATCGTCACGGCGTGCCACTGATCGTCGACAACACCTTCCCGACGCCGATCAACTGCCGTCCGTTCCAGTACGGCGTGGACATCGTCACGCACGCCACCACCAAGTACATGGACGGCCACGGCTCCTGCGTGGGCGGCGCGATCGTCGATTCCGGCAATTTCGACTGGATGGCCCATGCGGAGAAATTCCCGGGCCTCACCACTCCGGACGACTCCTACCATGGCGTCACCTACGCGAAGGAATTCGGCAAGGCCGCATACATCACCAAGGCCACCGCGCAGCTCATGCGCGACTTCGGCTCCACTCCGGCGCCAATCAATTCGTGGATCATGGGCATGCATCTGGAATCCCTCGGCGTGCGCATGGAGCGCCACTGCGCGAACGCACTGGCCGTGGCCAAGTGGCTCGACGCCGATCCGCGCGTCAGCTGGGTGAGCTTCCCGGGCCTCGAAACGGACAAGTACCATGCGCTGGCGGAGAAGTACATGCCGAACGGCACCTGCGGTGTGATCTCCTTCGGCGTGCCGGGCGGCCGCGAGAAGGTCTCCGCGTTCCTCGACCATCTGAAGATGGTGTCCATCGCCACGCATGTGGCCGATGCGCGCAGCTGCACGCTGTATCCGGCCGGCACCACGCATCGCCAGCTCACCGAGGAGCAGCTTGAGGAAGCCGGCGTCGGCATCGACCTGGTGCGACTGAGCTGCGGCATCGAGAACGCCAACGATATTATCGCCGATCTCGATCAGGCGCTGGCCGCCGTACAGGAGTAATACAGCGCCAGCACAGAGGCCCGCTCGTGGCGCACAGCCTTCCCGCACAAGGTGTTCCTGCCCAGCCCAAACGCTATTACGGCTGTTTGTGGCAGAAATACCGCCCTCCAAATAGCTAGGTGTCTTATTGGTGGCACCACAATACGAATATGCCGGGTATCTTCCTTGGTATTCCAAGGAAGATACCCGGCATACCGACTTTTCGATGCCGCACATAAGGCACTTAGCGAAATCCAATTCGCCAAATCTGCCACACATAAGCGAACAAGCTCACACAGAACGCCAAAGCAGCCGCAGAACACTGGCAAACTCCATGGCACACAGATACCTGCTGCCAGCCCCCATGGCAGTGACTGTTCAAAACAGCACAGGAACAAGCTTCGACGAAACCTGGGCAAACCCTGACAGCTAAGGCAAAACGTTATCGGAAAACATCACGCAGGGGCAGCCGCAGCCGCCGTTCACCCACGATCGCCCTACTACTTCCGGTACGTCCACCGACCTGCAAGGATGGTGGCCTGCACATGCCGTGGCATTGCGCGCATCTCCTCTGGGGTTCCCACCGTCGAGGGGTCTCGATCCAAGAGCACCAGGTCGGCAGCGTCGCCTGCTTTGAGCCGTTCGCGCCCGACCTGCGTGGATGAGGCCAACGCTGTGCCGAAATCAAGGCACTGTTCCGGCTGGAACGGCTCACGATTCGAGTTTTCAGTGCCGAACACCGCCGCGGAAATGGCCATCCACGGGTCGAGCGACGCCACCGGCGCATCGGATCCCATGAGCAGACGTGCCCCGGCATCATGCAACGCCCTGAACGCATAGGGGATGCCGGCCGGGTGCCCCCAGAAACGGGTGATGACGTCCCGGTCGTCCATGGCATGCTGCGGCTGGATGCTCGTGGCAAGCCCCAGCTTGGCGAACCGAGGAATATCAACGGGTTTGAGCATCTGAGCATGTTCGATGGAGCCACGCGCGCCGGTGCGTTCGGCGCAATCCAGCACAATGGTATTCGCCTCGTCGCCGATGGCGTGGCAGGCGATGTCGAAACCATGCTTCGCGGCCACGAACATATAGGACTCGATCTGTTCGGGCATGTAGCTCATCGTGCCGAAAGTCTCGGGTTCGATGCCGGAATACGGCGTCGAACAATAGGCGGAACGAGTGTTGAGCGAACCGTCGGAGATGAGTTTCATCGCGCCTACATGTCCGAGCCCGTTACTGCCGGGCAGCTCGTCGCCGGTATGCCAGCCATCGTCGATGGCCTGATGCAGCCGTTCCGGGTACACGCCCGCCTGAACCCGCAAACCGTTGATGCCGTTAGCGAATCGACCGGTCCATGTATTGATGTTTTCGGCCATTTCGTAATCCCGAATGCCGACGACGCCCTTGCCTGCGGCGTCGTGTTCGGCTTCACGCAACAGACGATCCAATTCCTCGGCCGCACCCGGCGCATCATCAAGACGGCAGTACGCGTCGAACCATTCCAATTCGCCGACCAGCCCGGATTCGCCGACCTGCACGCCAAGCTTGCGCGCCGCCGCCGAATTCACCCAACCGCAATGCATATCCGCGCTGGACAACGCCACGGGCTGATCGCCCGCAACCGCATCGATGGCAGCAAGCGTGGGCTGTTCGTCATCGGCCCACAACGAATGACGGAACCGCATGCCCACCACATACCGGTTCGGATCCAAACGCCCTTCGGATCGCAGCTGCGACACATGGCCGCGTAGCATATCCATCGCCTCATGCGCGCTGCGCGCCTCGATAAGATCCAGCCGCCCCAGCGTGTAGGACCACTGTGTGAAATGCGTGTGACAATCCCACAGGCCGGGGATGATCCACATCCCCTCGGCATCGAACGCGTCGAGATCTTGATTCCGACCCGCCGCACCAGGAGCGATGGCGGTGATGCCCCCATGGCGTATCACCATGTCAACGGGCTCATTGAAGCCAGAGGCCCTTACATTTCTGATGCATAGCGATTCATTCACAGCTGCTTGGATCCTTCCTCGGTTCTCTTTCGGCAGCCATAATATGCCGCGGATGCGGGCATGGTGTGCGATTTTCTCAAGTACGGAACGTATTGCACCGCTTTCCAGCGCATTCAGATATGTGGCGCACTCAGATACATAGTGTATTCAAAATACGTGGCCACGCTCAGATGATTGGCGTACGCCTCGTGCGCGCATCATCGCAAATTCCAGATTATCCACATATCCACATTTTTATGGAGCCTTGTAGCACCTCACATGAGACTACCGACACACTCGCCGGCATGACCGATGGAGCACAATATTCGCAAACGCTGCATGAGCGAAGCGTCCTGACCGCCAACATGTGTCTTGAAGCGCAGCAGCGCACAACACGGCCACTGGTATTCGCACTCACCACCGCCTTGGACCTTCTCGGCATTGAAAGGCCCGACGAAAAGACGATCACGCTGACGAATGCGGAGAAGCCGTACGTTCAAGTGATGGCATCCGATCTTGGAGATGAGGAAAAGGAACGAATGCTTGCGCTTCGAGTCGCCTCGAAGATCGGGCAACGCTTGAGCCAGCGAGTCGGCATCCACGAGCGCCTATACCCGTCATGGCATTGGGTTTCGGAACGTTGATTGCGGGACGGGTTATGGGACGTTTCCCGACGGAGTGTCGGGGACGTCTCCCCGTTTCAAGATCCGTTCCGGAAACCTCCGTTTACGAAACGCCCCATACGAGGACGCCGGTCCTGACGACTCCGCGTCTCCCTAATCCACGAGCCCATCGTCCGTCGAATCGTAGGCGGAGAAGGCCCCGGCGACTTCCTCGAACAGGTCCGCGGGCGATATCTGGCATGCGATCGCGAGATTGTAGAGCGTCGGAAGCGAGGGGAAATTGTATCCGTTCTCGATGTTCGCCAGGCTCTTCTCACTGATCCAGCCAACGCGAAGCCCCGAGCACTCGGCCTCCGAGATGAAGTCCTGTCTCGACGGCTTTATATCCAACAACTCGCGGCGATGCCTCTTGATGATCGCGCCCACGCGCCGCAACGCGGGATCCTCCGTGTCCTTTTTCCGTACCGTCATACCACCCACCATACCACAAAAAGTAACCAAGGTTCCAAAACACCACCAAGGTTCCATTGTGGAATCCCGTGGCCTAGATATGATGGTAACTGTCTTCATCAAAGGATGACAGATGGTGGCCGATCAAAAGACCGACCTCCGGCTCCTTCGAGAAAGGAAACCAACCATGAAGGAACGATTCCGTATCCATACCATGCGCACCGTGAAGTCGCCGTCCGACTCCAGCGTGACGACGTATTTCATCTGGGTCAACATGCGCGACCTGCCGGCGAACATCCCGACCGACGTGAACCCCCGCAAGCCCAACATGAAGACGATGACGGCGAAGAAGCTCCTCGACGCCGTGTCCGGCACGGACCCGTACTTCGACATCCACAACCGCGGCATCGTCATCCTCGCGAAGAGCGTGAAGCTCGACGCGGCGAACAGCATGGTGGACCTCGATCTCGACGACGACACGTCGCGCTACGGCATCCTCGACGGAGGCCACACGTACAGGGCGATCATGGATCGCCGCGACGCCATCCCGTCCGACATCGACAAGTTCGTCAAGCTCGAGGTCTTCGTCGGCGAGGACCTCGACGTCGCGGCCCTGTCCGACGCGCGCAACACGTCCGTGCAGGTCAGCGACATCGCGCTGTTCAACCTGGAGGACCGCTTCGACTTCATCAAGAAGGCCATCGCGGACCAGCCCTACGGCGACAACATCGCGTACAAGGACAACGACAGCGGGAAGACCACACCGGTCTCGGAGCTCCTCAAGCTCATGTACGCGTTCAACATCGACCGCTTCAAGGACGCCCTGTCGGTGCCGATCGCCTCGTACACCGGCAAGGCCGCGGTGTTCAAGGACTACCGGAAGGAATGGGACGACCATCACACCGAGGACGGGTCGAACCCGTCGGAGGACAACATCTACCTGCAGCTTGCCCAAGTACTTCCCGACCTCGTGGCCCTGTACGAGAGGATCCAGGAGGACATGCCTCGCAAGTTCAAGGACTACAAGCTCGCGGTCGGACTGCAGAAGGGCAACTTCGGCAACCTCCGCGGCGTGGAGAAGCGGGATGGGAAGGCGAAGACCCTCTTCACGCAGAAGGCCATTGACTACGACGTGTCCGCGGGATACATCATGCCGATCTTCGGCGCGTTCCGCGCGCTGCTCTCGAAGAACAAGGACGGACACGGCGTCGAATGGACGGTCGACCCGATCGAGATGTGGGACACGGTCGGCATGGCCCTGGTCCAGAACACGTTCGACACGGAGACCAACCCCAACGCGGCCGGTAAGATGAAGACGCTGTGGCAGTCCAACTACCGCATCGTGGAGGGCGAGAAGACCAAGAAGCTCCTCGAAAGGCTGATAAGCGAACAGCGGTGACGGAGCCACGCCCCGGACGGGGCGGATAGGATCCGTATGAAACGCAATGCCTCGTCCGGGTCTGTTCAGTGACTGGCACCTCCGACGGTCTGATCTGTGTGCGGTCTGATCTAGGCCGCGCACAGATCGGGCTCAAGCTGCCATGGACAAGAACGATCCACTTGCGACATCAATAAATGGACTATGGAAGGAAAACCATTACGAATATTCTGCAATCTCTGGTCACGATACTGACGAATGTGGTAACAATTGGCGGGATTCTCAAAGACATCCCCGATCTCAGGACGTCAAGCATCTCCCGCATAAACTCGAAATTCGAGAAACTCAAAAAACTGGAATTGCACCTGGAACGGAACGGTGAAGCAGCCGTCCGTCTGCAACGGAAGCTCCTTAACGGCGAGGCCATGGAAAGCCTCAACCGCAGCAACTACGTACGGCTGGGAATGGCCAGCACGGCGATCCGACAGAGATTGGGATCCGGCTGCGCCTCAAACTGCCTCATCGGATTCGAGGCCGGAATAGCAGCCGTATTGGGATGGCTGTATTTGGCCTATTCCCAAAAGAACGATGACATGGTCTCCCTCAAACTGCTCCTGGCTTTCTTCGTTGTCCTGTTGACAATAGGTCTGACGGTAGCGGCTGGCGTCCGGATATACGCCCATATTACGTTGAACCGCCAGTTCCGCTTCGACATGCGGGACTACTCCATCAATGCGGAAGGCGAGACGGGCGCTTTGCCGCAGGAAACGATGGACAGGTCCTTCGAGAGTCTGGTTGAATACGAGGACAGAAGATCCAAGTGGAAGCTTCTCTGCTGCATCGCGTGGCTCCTGCTCACCTTCGTCTCGCTGGCCTACGCTTGTATCGTCAACGACATGATTCCCGTCCAACCCTTCATGGACCTTTTTGGACTTGGCAGGAAAGACGCCCTGGACCGGCTTGGCGAAATCACGGCATGCACATACCTGTGCTCAATCATCGCCCTTCTCATTATAGCCATCCGCGTGCCGTTCCTCTTGCCCGAAAAAAAGAACAGGGACAAGGTGGAATCAACGGAACCTCACCGGGACGATGCCAACCACGGTAACGGGCGCGCCGGATCCCCGGCCCGTGACAACGCAGATGAACGATTCTGTGCCGATGTTAAATTCACCTTCGGTTTCGGCTGGAAACGACGAGCATCCAAGTCTTCTCGCACCAACGAATGGTGGATGGGCATCGTGCATTTTCGTCGCTGACCTATGCTGCTGACCTCTTGCGCTGGCTCTTCCACGGAAGAGCCAGCGTCGTTCGGACAGCGAAACATCCGCACATCCATTTCGTGGATTTTTGGATGGCGAGCTGAATGCCGTGCAACAGGCTGAAACGCATTCCTAGCTTCTGAACCGCTGGTACGGCATGGTGGAACGCGTGCGGACGAATACCGTGCCAGTAGGAACTGGTAGATACAACACGTCCCCAACGATCTTTTTGGTAAAGAAGTGCCGACCGAGCTGTCTGAAATAGCTACAAAGTGGTTGATCTAGTAGGTATTTCCTAGTTCTGTTTCCTTCCTAAATACGAAAACCAACATGACCTCTAGCGCCCGCGTCCAGTACACGCGTGATCTTTCCGCTCATTTCAATAGGGAACAGAATGAATGAGAGGACAGGTGGAAAGACTAGGACACCGCAGCAGACCAAAGTCGTAGATCAGCCGGACCACGGAACATCAATCGTGCTTACTCTGACCTGAATGGTTACCGCCGTGCTCGTTCTTGGAGTGTCGATTAGGACCACACCGCCGGGCCATATGATCCGCCATGTCGGACAGAAAAATTCCTCGATTTCGGGATGGATCCGGCACGCCGTCAACGTGTCGCGGCACGAAAACCATGGACCGCGGTAAGCCCCCGACGTTCCGGAAACCTCCGTTTGCGAAATACCCCGCCGGGCCGGGCACCGGCTCCACCCATCTGAACGTATGCGGCATCCGCCTCAGGATCAAACAGGCCGACTGACCAAGCCGACCTGTTTGCATAAGACTCCCATATGAATCCCATATGGGACCCATATACGTTCACATATGTTCCTTTCCGGACGGAGAGACGGCAGGGGATGCCACGGACCACCGGTTCGTCGTGCCGCCGTCCTTGTCGTCCTCCTCCTAGAAATCCTCCCACACCGCGCCTGCGGGCAGTTCATCGTTGTCCTTCGGAATTGGAATCGGCCCCCACTCATAAGTGCCACGGTATATCTCGTTGAACTTGCATTCTTTGAATCTGAACGAAGGTCGACCTTGAATTCCTGAGAATGCCGCACTGGCGCGGAATTCTGCCCAGAAGAAGTACGCGCCGCATGCGAAGGTCGCCCCACGGAAGTCCGCGCCGCCTGTGAAGGTCGCCCCAAAGAAGTGCGCGCCGCGTGCGAAGGTCGTCCCGAAGAAGTCCGCCCTGCGTTCGAATTTGGTTCCGCGAAAGTTTGGGACACATTCGAAAGTGGAATACGTGAGGTCCACGGCTTCGTGGAATGTGGCTTCATGGAGGTCGAATTCGCAGTCGCACCACAGCTGGTCGTCATCCACCGTTTGCCGCACGGTGGTTTTTCCGGTTTTGTCGTCTTTCCGTTCCTTGCGCAGTCGGTCGCGCATGACGGAGAGGATGGTGGATTCCACGGCCTCGTCCGATGCTACGGATTCGACGAGATGGCCGGAGGCGTCCCAGACGGGCTGCCCCGACCTGTCAGGCGCATATGACGACCTGTCGGATCGCAGATAGCCGCACAGGATATCCACCACACGCTGCCGATACGAGTCCTTGTATCTGTCCGCGATGTCCGCCAGCGCGTAGACGCCCGCGATACGCGTGGAGGCCTTGTCGGAACCCAATTGGTTGATGGCGTCCTGCACCTTCGTGTCGACGAGACGGTCCTTCTCGCGTTTTCCGCGCGTCCGGCCTGTTGCCGTTCCTGGTACTTGATCACCAGGTAGGCCACCGCGCCCACGCCGCCGACAAGGGTCAGGGCGATCTTGACGATGTTTTCCGCATGCTTCCTAGGATCCAGTTTCAGCTGCCAGAACGGCACGCGTCCCAGCCACCACATGGCGAGAAGAAACGCGATAATGCCGAGAACAGCCCATATGGCGATCGCGGCGAACAGCGGGAGCCTCCCCATCCATTCCTTACACCATCGTCCTGCCGCCTTGCGCTTTTGCGACAGCTTCTTCCCCCATTGCGGTTTTTCCCGGGATGGTTGCGTCATGCCGTCCGACGGTTCTCCTAGCTCCTCCGCCATGCTTCCTCCTCTTGAACCTTCCCTCCGAATGATTCCATGGTATCCGGCAATCGGCCCGGAATCCGAAAACGCCCGTGGACGCAAGCCACGGCAACCGGTGCGGAACACAAGCGGCCCACTCCCCGGAGCCCGCGCAGCCGACCGGAACCCTTCGGACCACGAATCCCTCCATATGCCGCCATGCATCCTTCACGTGTCCCGACAGGCGTCGCGCATGGCTCCGGAATGACGCTTCCCGATGTCTATTTAGAGGTGCAACACCCCTGTCGGTCCTGCAATTCTAGCAGTTCGTCGGCGAATGCCGACGCGGGTATGCTGGGACGTACCCAAGCAAAGCGGCGGATTATGGACAATGACGACTACACGGCCAAAATGACCGAGCTCATCCGGCTCATGCGCACCATCGGCAACGACACCCAGCAGTGCGAGGTCAAGGAATGCGCCCATAAGATCAGCACCACCATCACCGACACCCTTTCGGCGTTCTCCAATGGCAACGGCGGCTATATCATTCTCGGCCTGAGCGAGAAGAACGGGTTCACCCCCGTGGATGGCTTCAACGCACGTTCCATGCAGGAAGCGCTCAGCCAGGCCTGCGAAAAGCTCACTCCCGTGGTGCGCCCGGTGATTGTGACGCGCCCGTTCGAGGGCGCCAATCTGGTATTCGCGGTGATCGACGAGATGCTTCCCCGCGAAAAGCCGTGCTATTTCACGGCCGCCGGCCCCTACAACGGCTCGTATATCCGAACCGGGGACGGCGATCGGCGCATGACCGCCTACGAGGTGGACCGACTGTTGGAGGAGCAACGCCAGCCTGAGCATGATATCGCAGTGGTCGAAGGCGCCACGGCTACGGATCTCTCCCCCGCCTTGGTGCAGGCGCTGCTCGTCAACGAGCGGGCACGACACGGGCACGTGTTCGAAGGGATGAGCGACGAAGAGATGCTGCTGAATCTGCGCGCAGTCGGCCGTCTCTGCTCCGATACAGCCAGCGGGAGCGAAACCGCCGATGCCGTGATTCGCCCTACGCTGGCCGGCCTGCTGGCGCTTGGCCGATACCCGCAGAAGTTCTACCCGCGTCTGACCATATCGGCCGCCATGTTCCCCGGCATATCACGCGATGAGGTGTTCTCCACCGGCCGTGAGCTGGTGCGCACCGCGGTGTTCGTAGGGCCGATTCCCACCATGGTCTGCGATGCGGTCGAAACGCTGATGGACTGGAGTCGCAGCGCTTCGCCCGCCTTCGACCCGGCACGCCCGCCATATCCGCAGGCGGTGCTGCGCGAGGCGATCTCCAATGCTCTTATCCACCGTGATTATTCGCCCGATGCCGTGGGCACGCCCGTGCATGTCGACATGTTCGCCGACCGCATCGAAATCACCAATCCCGGCGGCTTGTTCGGCGCAGTGACCAAACGCACACTCAAGCAGCCGGCTTCCGGTTCCACACGCAACCCGTTCCTGTTCTCGCTGCTGCGTTCCGTCCCCTACCCGAGCGATGGCATGGTGTTGCAGGACAACGGTACCGGGTATCGTCGCATCGAGGCCCTGCTGCGCAATGAGCAACGCCCGCCTGCGCGAATCGATAATTCAATCGACTCGTTCCGCGTCACGATTCCGGCGCTCTCGTCGAATTCGCCGGGGTCATCAGGCGTGCCGGGCTCGTCGAGACTGTCGGCTTAGCTCGTATTCAGCGAAAGGAGCCGACCATGCAACGCCCTATTACGACATCGATCCCGTTACTCAGCCAGCCGTCCGAGGAAGCGCACAGCACCAAGGCCGATCTTGCCGTGGCACAGGATCTGAAGGATACGCTCGACGCGCACCGCAACGGCTGTGTGGGCATGGCCGCGAACATGATCGGCGAGCACAAACGCATCATCGCGTTTGTGGACGAGGAGCTGGGCGGTCGCATCACGCTCATGTTCAATCCGCGCATCACCGCGCAGGATGGCGCCTATGACCCCGCCGACGGAGGCCGGTCACTAACCGGCGAGCGCCGCACGCTGCGCCATCAGCGTATCGAAGTGGATTACATGGATCGCCGCTGGCGCGAGCGGCATGCCACGTTCACTGGTTTCACCGCGCAGATCATCCAGCACGAGATCGATCATTGCGAAGGCATTATCATTTAAGGCATTAGCATTATCATTTAACGACTTTTTCAAGTATGGCACCTAGCGGCTTTTCGGGCGCTCCATCTAGCGACAGGCTTAGGAAAAATCGTTTGATGTAACAATCGTACGTAACCGCCTTACGTTACAGTTTCCATAATGCACCGTAGGACAGTGTCAAAGGAGATTTCATGGGTTCCATCGATATGTTCAACGATTTCGTCAAACTCATCGAAAGCGAATCCCTGCCCGTCGAAGCCGTTGCGATTGCGGATGGCGACGCCATTATCGCGGAACGTCATTTCGTTCCCGACCAGGATCGCAATATTTATTCCCATACGAAAAGTTATGTTTCGACGGCTATCGGCATTGCGATCGAAGATGGATTGCTGTCGCTCGATTCGCGATTGGTCGACTCATTCCCCGAGTATGTTCCCTCCGATGCGCAACTGGAGTTGGGTCAGATCACGCTGAGGCACTTGCTGACTATGTCGAGCGGTTTCAATCATGCGTATTTGATGAACCCTGACCGGCGCAGTGGTGTTGGTGCGCCTGATTATTTACGGTACATGTTCTCTCGCAGGGTTGAGGTGGAACCCGGCAGCACGTTCTGCTATTCGTCTGCGGATTCTGATTTAGCGGGCCGCATGTTGGAGCAGGCTGCCGGCATGCGTCTTGGCGAGTATTTGTATGGCATGATTTTTTCCAAGTTGGATCAGGGTTGGCCTGTTTGGGAATGTGATCCGCAAGGTCATCCGACTGCAGGCGGCGGAATCTACATGTCGCTTGCAAATATGTTGAAACTTGGCCAGGTCTATTTGAATGATGGCACTTGGCATGGCACGCGCATTGTCAGCGAATCGTGGGTCAAGCAGGCTTCCGGCAAGCACATCGACACTCCGTATAGCAATATTTGGACGTGCGGTTATGGCTATCAGTTCTGGATGTCGCCTTATGAGGGGGCATATCGTGCGGATGGTGCGTACGGTCAGATCACTACGGTTTTGCCGAAGCAGGGTTTAGTTGTTGCGATTCAATGCCCGGAATCTGGCGATTTCGACAATATCGTTCGTCCTGCTTTGCATGAGCATCTGCTGCTTCCGCTTACTGCCTGAGCGCACGACTTTCGCCCATACCGCCGTGTAGATGGGGTATGGGATAATTATGTACGGTATTGTGCGTGGGTTGCGTTCCGGAATCCTTGATTGAGTTTCCGTTGACCGCTCATGCAACACGCTGGAATTCCAACGTTTCTTAAGGATGGAACACAACATTGGCTGAATTCATTTACCAGATGATCAAGGCCCGCAAGGCTTACGGCGACCGAGTGATTCTTGACGATGTGACCCTGAGCTTCCTGCCGGGCGCGAAGATCGGCGTCGTCGGCCCGAACGGCATGGGTAAGTCCACGCTGCTGAAGATTATGGCCGGCCTCGACACCGTTTCCAACGGCGAAGCCTACCTGACCCCTGGTTTCACCGTCGGCATTCTGCAGCAGGAACCGCCGCTGGATGACACCAAGACCGTCGGCGAGAACATCAAGATGGCATTCGGCCCGATCGCCGAAAAGGTGGCGCGTTTCAACCAGATTGGCGAGGAAATGGCCAATCCGGACGCCGATTTCGACGCGCTGATGGAAGAAATGGGCAAGCTGCAGAACGATATCGACGCGGCCAACGGTTGGGATCTCGACTCCCAGCTCGAGCAAGCCATGGACGCTCTGCAGTGCCCGGATCCGGATACGCCGGTGAGCGTGTGCTCCGGTGGCGAGCGCCGTCGTGTGGCACTGTGCAAGCTGCTGCTTGAGGCTCCGGACCTGCTGCTGCTCGACGAGCCCACCAACCATTTGGACGCCGAATCAATCCTGTGGCTGGAGCAGTTCCTGCACCAGTACAAGGGCGCCGTCATCGCCGTCACCCACGATCGTTACTTCATGGACAATGTGGCCGAATGGATCTGCGAAGTGGATCGCGGCCACCTGTATCCATACAAGGGCAACTACTCCACCTACCTGGAGACCAAGGCCAAGCGTATGGAGATCCAGGGCGCCAAGGACGCCAAGCTCGCCAAGCGCCTGAAGAGCGAGCTCGACTGGGTGCGTTCCTCGCCGAAGGCCCGTCAGGCCAAGAACAAGGCCCGTCTGGAACGTTACGACCAGATGGAGCAGGAGGCACGCAACAACAAGAAGCTCGACTTCTCCGAAATCCAGATTCCGGCCGGCCCGCGTCTGGGTTCCACCGTTCTGGAAGCCGAGCATATCCACAAGGCGTTCGGCGACCGCGTGCTCATCGACGACTTGAGCTTCACCCTGCCGCGTAACGGCATCGTCGGCGTGATCGGCCCGAACGGCGTAGGCAAGTCCACCCTGTTCAAGACCATCGTCGGCTTGGAGCCGTTGACCTCCGGTTCGCTCAAGATCGGCGACACCGTGAAGATCAGCTACGTCGACCAGAACCGTGCCGGCCTTGACCCGAACAAGAACCTGTGGGAGGCCGTGTCCGACGGACTCGACTTCATCGAGGTGGCCGGCGTGGAAGTGCCGACCCGCGCCTACGTGGCGTCCTTCGGCTTCAAGGGTTCCGACCAGCAGAAGCTGGTGGGCGTGCTGTCCGGCGGCGAACGCAACCGTCTGAACCTGGCGCTGACCCTGAAGCAGGGCGGCAACCTGCTGCTGCTCGACGAACCGACCAACGACCTTGACGTCGAAACCCTGGAATCCCTCGAAAACGCGCTGCTCGCCTTCCCGGGCTGCGCCGTGGTGATCTCCCACGACCGTTGGTTCCTCGACCGTGTGGCCACGCACATCCTCGCATGGGAGGGCACCGACGAGAATCCGGCCAACTGGTACTGGTTCGAAGGCAACTTCCAGGCCTATCAGGAGAACCGCATCGCCCGTCTCGGCGAGGATGCGGCCCGCCCGCACCGCCTGCACCGCAAGCTGACCCGCTAAAGGCAGACAGATCCAATCGAGTCGCGTTAAGCGCAGATTTCAGCAAAGCGCCACCCTTCATTACGAGCGGTGGCGCTTTGCCATACGTCAACCGTTTGCCGCTAACCAACCGTTCATTCTTCTCACGTACTCGTTACAAAACAATCCGACGAAATTTACTACGTATGGATAGACTCGATGCCAGCATAAAGAGCTATCCACACGCGGAAGGAATCGAGGCCATCATGACGCAGACAGACATGACGCCGCTGCAGCGACTGGCAAAGGTGCTCCAGCTGGGCACGCCCTCAAACTATCGCAACCATACGTATATCAACGGCGAAAGCCTGTACTTCCCCACTGGCCGAGTCTACGGCGGACAGGTCATCGCGCAGTCGCTGATGGCCGCGTCGAGAACCGTCGCTCCATCCCGTCTGCCGAATTCCATCCACGGCTATTTCATTTCGGCCGGCGATATCCGTCAGGATCTGCTGTTCGACGTGGAAAATCTGCGTGACGGACGTTCCTTCTCCGCCCGTCGCGTGAATGTCACGCAGGCGCAGGGCTCGATTTTGACGGCAATCGCCAGCTTCCAGGAACATGACCAGGAAGGCATCGAATTCGCCGACCCGATGCCTGAGAACATTCCCGATCCCGACAGCCTGACCAGTGCGAAGCAACTGATGGAGCCGTATGCGGAACAGTCGCCGTTCGCCAAGTATTATGCGGAGAAGTCGCCGTTCGATATTCGCCATGTGACGCGCACCATCATGCTTGGCGCCGACAAGAAGAGCGCCAGCGAGGATTCCGGCAAGCAGATGGTGTGGATGAAGGCCGACGGCAAGGTGGACGTGCCGCAGGTCATGCATCGTGCGATGCTGGCGATGGGCTGCGACCAGATCATGCTGGAGCCGATTCTGCGCCGTGCTGGCTTAAGCATCGCCACGCCGGGCATTTCGTATGCGTCCATCGACCATTCGATGTGGTGGTACCGCGACATCGACATCAACCAGTGGCATCTGTACGTGCAAGACACGCCGACCGCGGCGCACGGACGCGGCTTGGGCCAAGCGAAGGTCTACACACAGGATGGCGAGCTGGTGGCCTGCATGGCGCAGGAAGCGATGTTCCGCGTGCCGAAGAAGGACTGAGACGGAGTTAAAGAAGGTCTGACGTGCAGACTTTCGATTTCGTGGCAGGATTCGTAGCCGATTTTGTAGACGCCTGCGTGGCGGCGGCCGCATAGCGAGTGCGCTGTGCGGCCTTTTTCACGGCCGGACTTTCCGGCCCGTCGATAGGCGGGATGCGGCACAGCCACTCCCCCACGATGCCGACGATCATGTCGGCGACGCATACCACGCAGGCCACCACGCATTCGATGATGGCTTGGCTATAGAATTCCGCCTCACCATGCGGCAGACTCATGATGAGCTGCCCACCGTACCAGCCGGCCAACGCCGCGCCCGCAAGGCCGAGCGCTTTGCAGGCCACCAGCGTGCCGAACGCCTTCTGCGGGTCCAATGGCTTGAGCTGCGCGCGTTTGCCGGGATCTTTGGTCGTGTATTTATGAATCTGCAGAGCCATGCACAGCACCACACCGCCCAACACGGCCAGCACCACCGGCACGATCCAGGGTGCGCCAACCAACGGCAGGCCTGAAATCTCGCCGTATTTCGCCAATCCTATGCCGGCCAGCACGCCAAGCGCGGCCGCAAGGACGAATGACCACCAAGGGGTTCTGCGTGCTCTCATAGCGTGTCTCCGATAATCCAATTGTCGGTCAGCATGCCCACTTGCGCGGCGTCCGGAGCCATCGCCAGCAGGAACGCGACCGGATCCCTGCCGAGTTTCGCGTCCGGATCCATGTCGAACCATGGGGCGAGCACGGCCGCATGCTCACGTGCGGACGGCCACGGCACCATGCAATCAGGTTCGTTGCGGACCACGCCTTCCATGTCCACAAGGTCGAGGTCGAGGTCATCCGAAATGGAGGATGACACCGATTCCAACGCACCGATAAGCTCACGCGCGTCCATGCGCGTGGAAATCTGCATGACGGCGGCCATTTTGTCCGGATAGTCGTCGACCTGGCTGACATGGTACAGCGGCGAAATACCTTCCACCTGGTTGCCGGGAAGCGCGTCGATGGCCACGATCGCCTGACGGAACTGGTGTTCCGCATCAGTTGAAACGCTATCCAGGGAAATGACCGCTCGACGGGATGCCGGTCCCGGTTTCGCCACGGCCGCAGCGGCTGCTTTGGAGGCCGCCGTACCTTCCGGAAGTTCAATGGAATCAATGGATTCAACAGAATCGGCATCGTCAATCGCATCAACGTCATCTGCAGACGTCCCAATGTCGGAATCGCGAACTATGGGATCCTGAGCTCCGGCAACCATCCAATCGTCCGCGATCTCATCGATATGGTCGCGGTCGGACGTTTCGTGCAGCAGTTGCGCCACGGAACCGGCGTGCGCTCCCCCGAGTTCTGCGTCCGGTTCAAGCGCAAGCCACGGCCCCAATACGAAAGCCCGCTGCCATGCGCGCGGATGCGGCAACGTCAGGTCGGGGTCGGCGCTTTCCTGCCCGTCAAAGTCGATGATGTCCAAATCGAGCGTGCGCGACGTCCAATGGTCGGTGCGCACGCGACCATGTGAGGCTTCGATGCGCTGCAAACCGGCCAGCAGTTCGGCGGCCGAAAGCCTGGTATCCACGGACACGACCGCATTGCGGAATTCCGCAGTACCTTCCGGCATGCCCCATGCGTCGGTCCGATAGAGCGGCGACACCCCCGTCACCTGCGTGGAGGGAAGCCCATCAATGCACCGAACGGCGTCACGCAAGGTGGCGGTCACATCGCCCTGATTGCCTCCCATGGCGATGATGGCATGATGCACCTGCCCATGTTCCGACGACCGCTCACGCGATGGACTGTCAACTGTTTCACGGGAACGTTCCACGGTCACGCTGACATCGTCGAACGGCACGGTGATCGGCGCATTCGGCTTATGCACGGTGACCTGCGTGCGGCACACGGCCGGAAAGCCGAGAATCATGCCGACGATACGATTGGCCAGCTTTTCAATCAAATCGACGTGTTCGCCTTCGATGATGGCCACGATGCCTTTGGCGATCGCACCATAGTCGACGGTGTCGTTCAGATCGTCGGAACGGCCGGCGGCAGCGAGGTCGAGGAACAGCGTGGCGTCCACCACGAAGGTCTGGGCCCGCTCATGCTCGAAGTCGAGCACGCCATGTTTGCCCGTCGCGCGGATTCCCGTCAGTCGAATCTGATCCATACCAGCCTTCCTTTGCCGTTCCTACGTTCCGTATTCCTATTATTTCCGCGATTGCGATGTTGTGACCATCTGCGATTCGCACGGTCACGCGTTCGCATACTCGCGCCATGCGTTGCCGACGGCGACCGCGTCGCGGCTTTTCGCCACGTCCTGCACGCGCACGGCCCACACGCCATGTTCCGCGCACAGGGCGCTGATAGCCGCGGTGGCGTTGTCTTTTGAGGCCATGTCCGGCTCGGTCACACCGGCGCCGGCAAGCAGCGAGCCGACGAAACGTTTGCGGGACGCGCCGATCAGCACCGGATAGCCAGCCGCGTTGAACCGGTCAAGCGCCGCCAGAATCGGCAGGTTATGCTCCACGCCCGGCTTGGAGAAGCCCAGGCCCGGGTCGATGATGACCTGTTCGGCCTGCACCCCGGCTTCAAGCACCGCATCCACCTGACGCATCAGCTCGTCATACACGTCATTCACCACGCCATGCTCGTAGCGGGAGGTGTCGGCGTCCGGCACATTGCCCGCGGCGCCGGCAAGCCAGCCACGCCAATGCTGCACGATGTACAGGCAGTCGGAATGGTCGGCCACCACATGCGGCAGTTCGCGGTCCAACTGGCCGCCGGACACGTCGTTGATGATCTGCGCGCCATGTTCGAGCGCGGCCAACGCCACCGAAGCGCGCGTGGTGTCGATGGACAGCACCGCCCCTTCGGGAATCAGCGCGTCTACAGCGCCCAGCACACGGGCCTTCTCGTCGGCTTCGCTGACGCGTTTGGCTCCCGGACGGGTGGATTCCGCTCCGATGTCGATGATGTCGGCACCGGCTTTCATCATCGCCTCGCCATGGGCTTTGGCCGCCTCCGGAGCAAGCCAGAGGCCGCCGTCGGAGAAGGAATCCTCCGTGATGTTGAGCACGCCCATCACCAACGTGCGCTGGCTATCATGAATCGCCTTCATATCAATCGCCATCGGTTTTCTTCCTTCATTCATTCCGTTCTTCCGTTCGGTTCTGTCCGATTCCGCCCGGTAAAGCGCACTTACGAATGGTTCGACAGAATCAGGCTCATCGCCTCGGTCCGCGTGGCCGCGTCACGCATGCATCCTCGCACCGCCGAGGTGACGGTACGGGACTGCGCCTTCTTGACGCCACGCATGGCCATGCACATGTGGTCGCATTCGGTGACCACGATCACGCCACGCGCGTCGATGCCTTCCATCAACGCGTCGGCCACCTGCTGGGTGAGCCGCTCCTGCACCTGCGGACGGCGTGCGTACAGTTCCACCAACCGTGCCAGTTTGCTTAAGCCCGCCACTTGGCCGTTCTGCGGGATGTAGCCGACGTGGGCCACGCCATGGAACGGCAGCAGATGATGCTCGCAGACGGAGAACAGTTCGATGTCGCGTACGAGGACCATTTCGTCGGTGTCCACCTTGAAACGGGTTTTCAGCACTTCCTCTGGCCCGTGTCCGAGGCCGGCGAACAGCTCCTTGCACGCGCGCCCGATACGGTCCGGCGTGTCCAGCAGACCTTCACGGTCCGGATCCTCGCCGATGGACTTCAAGAACAGGCGCACGGCCTGGCGCACGCCTTCCTCGTCATAGCCGACAGGCCCGGCCGCATGAGCGGCACGGGCCTTGTCGTCGAAGAGGGTATCGAAATCGGTATCGCTCATCAGTTGGTCAATCCTGCGCTTTTCTTCAGCTTGTCGGGAATCGGGACCGGCGGAATGTCGGAATCGGGACGCTTCTCGTCACTCAACCAGACCTCGCGCTTCGGCGCCTTCTTGATGTTGGCGAAGATGGCGGCAAGCTCCTTCTCGTTGAGCGTTTCCTTGACGAGCAGCTGACGTACCAGCTCGTCGAGGATGTCGCGGTTCTCGTTAATGACGTTCCATGCTTCGGTATGCGCGGTCTCCACAAGCTTGAGCACTTCCTCGTCGATGATTTCGGCGGTGTGCGCGGAGTACTTGTGGGTGAGCGCGCCGAGATCGCTTTGCTCGTCGTCGGACCACTTGATGGCGCCCAGCTTCTCGGAGAAGCCGTAGTCGAGCACCATCTGACGCGCGATGTTCGTGGCCTTTTCGATATCGTTGGAAGCACCGGTGGTCGGGTCGTGGAACACGACCTCTTCGGCGGTACGGCCGCCCATGGCGTACGCCATCTGATCGAGCAGCTGGTTGCGGGACATGGAGTAACGGTCCTCGGTTGGCATGACCGCGGTGTAGCCCAGTGCACGGCCGCGCGGCAGAATCGTCACCTTGGTCACCGGATCGGTGTCGTTCATGGCGGCCGCGACCAGCGCATGGCCACCCTCGTGATATGCGGTGTTGCGTAGCTCGTCGAGAGCCATGCCCTTGGAACGACGCTTCGGACCGGCCTGAACACGGTCGATGGCCTCGTCGATGGCGCGGTTGTCGATGAGCTGGGCGCCGGCACGGGCGCACAGCAACGCGGCTTCGTTCAACACGTTGGCAAGGTCGGCGCCGGTGAAGCCCGGCGTGCGCACGGCGATCATATGCAGGTCGACGTCCGGCACGAACGGCTTGCCCTTGGCGTGTACCTTCAGAATCGCCTCGCGGCCTTCCAAATCAGGTGCTTCGACGGCCACCTGGCGGTCGAAACGACCCGGGCGCAGCAATGCCGGATCGAGCACATCCGGACGGGTGGTCGCAGCGATGATGATGAGGTTCGTATCGTTGTCGAAGCCGTCCATCTCGACGAGCAGCTGGTTCAGCGTCTGTTCGCGTTCGTCGTGGCCACCGCTCATGCCGGAACCGCCACGCTTGCGGCCGACAGCGTCAATCTCATCGATGAAGATGATGGCCGGAGCGTTCTTCTTGGCCTCATCGAACAGGTCACGCACACGGGAGGCGCCAAGGCCCACGAACATCTCCACGAAGTCGGAGCCGGCCATGGAGTAGAACGGCACGCCGGCCTCGCCTGCGATGGCACGCGCCAGCAGCGTCTTACCGGTGCCTGGAGGGCCGTACAGCAGCACGCCGCGCGGAATGCGGGCGCCCAAAGCCTTGTAACGGGACGGGTCCTTGAGGAAGTCCTTGATTTCCTCGACTTCCTGCACGGCAGCGTCTTCGCCGGCCACGTCGGAGAACTTGGTGGTCGGGGTCTGGCCGTCGAGCAGTTTGCCGCTGTTCTTCTTGCCGCCCATGCCGAACATGCCGCCGGCGGCACCGCCCATACGGCTCATCAGGAACCAGAACAGGCCGAAGATGATCAGGAACGGCAACAGCGAGGTGAGCAGGTAGGTCCAAATGCTGGTCTGCTGCATGGACGCGGTCCAGCCCTTGGCCGGATCGGCCTTCTGCACGGCCTTGACCACGGCCGCGGACTGCGCATACGTGTAGTAGAACTGCACGTTCTTGCCGTAGTTCTTCGTACGTCCGGTGTCCGGGTCGGTGGCGGAGTAATCGCTCGACAGCTTGAGCTTGACCTGCTGGGTGTTGTCCACGATCGTCGCATACTCGACGGTGTTGCCGTTGAGGATCTGCATGCCATCCTTGGTGTCGATGGTCTGCGAGCCCGCACCGGCGAAAAGCTGGAACATGGTCACAGCAAGCAATGCCACGACCACAACCCACAGCCACGGCGACTGCCAGAACGGACGGGGGCCGTTGGACTTGTTGCCGTTCGCCCCGCTGCCACCGTTCTTGCCGTCATCGTTGCGGCTAAACGGATTGGTGAACGGGTTATTGCCCCCGTTGGGCTTGTTGCCGCTGCCATTGCTTGGCGGCTGGTTCGGACCAGGGAAACTCATGCCTGACCTCCTTCATAGACTGACGGCTTCAGCACCGCGATCGAATCGAGGTTGCGGTAGTACTCGTCGTAATCCAAGCCGAAACCGACCACGAATTCATCGGGAATCTCACGTCCCTTGTATTTCACATCAACATTGACCTTGCGACGTGCCGGCTTCTCCAGAAGCGCAAAAATTTCCACGGAAGCCGCTCTACGGCGCTTGAGCTCGTCGACCAGCCAAGCCAGGGTGATGCCCGAATCGATGATGTCCTCAACGATCAGCACATGGCGTCCTCGCACATCCGTGGACAGATCCTGACGAACCGTGATCTTGCCGCTCGACTCCGTGCCGGAACCGTAGCTCGACAGGCTCATGAAATCCATTTGGACCGGAATGCTCATGGCCTGGGAGAACGCCGCAAGCGTGTTCACGGCTCCCTTGAGCACGCAGACCAGCAGCGGGTTCTTGCCACGATAGTCTTCACTGGCTTGTGCCGCGGCACGGTTGATGATGTCGGAGATCTCTTCTTTGCTGATCAGCTCGTGATCAATGTCTTCTTGTACGTCAGCGATTCGCATGCCCACCATCTTGGCACATGCGAATGACGTGTTTCTGGCTATATGCTGAATATCCGCTGGGAAGATTCACAC
>ERZ1023894.76-NODE-76-length-27020-cov-10.308066_pt1 | contig 27020 bp, 20 predicted proteins | sample MGYA00380398_ERZ1023894 | MGnify/ENA primary metagenome ERZ1023894 (study PRJEB33179, sample SAMN07448994) | human gut metagenome | biome: Human-gut; feature: Human associated habitat; material: Faeces | host: Homo sapiens | place: India: Bhopal | collected...
GCCCAGATCGACGTCGTCCGTGCCGCAGATGGGAAGGCCTGAGGATGACACAGGAGAAACGAAGAAAGATATTATACCGCATCCTGGCCGTCGTCGCCGCCATCGCCATCGTCCTGGCAGGCCGGTCCCTGTACCTGCATTACCAGTCCATCAAAGAGGCGCCGATCCAGCAGGATGTGCCGGACACGAGCCAGACCCAGAGCGACAGCTCCGTCTTTGCCCAGACCAGCCCGGACAAGCCGCTCTACGTCCTGCTCCTCGGCACCGATGGCGGGGACCCGCAGCAGGCGAATTTCGTCGGCGTCGCGGCTATCAACAAGGCCAAGAAGCACATCGACATCATCATGCTGCCTGACGATACGAAAATCGAAGGGCGCAAGGAAAAGGGCATCCAGGAATTGCAGGATGTCTACAGTGAAGGCGGCATGAGCCTGGTCCGGGCCGTCGTCGAAGACATTTTCCACATCCCCATCCCGTATTATGCGACCTTTACGGCCGATTCCTTCTCGAAGATGGTCAACCTCAGCGGCGGTGTGCCGATTTACGTCGAAAAGAACATGTACCACGGCGACGAAGCGACGGGGAAGACCGACATCAACCTCTTCCAGGGCTATCAGACCCTGACCGGGAAGGAAGCCGCCGGCTATATGCGCTATATCGACGCGGACGGCTATCTGTCGCGGACGCAGCGGCAGGAACGGTTCATCAAGAACTTCTATGAAGACCGGCAGGACTGCTTCGGCGTGACCAATGCCTTCTTCATGTACCGGGCCTGGTACAACGTCGATTCCAACATTTCCGCCAAGGACATGGCCCAGCTGGCCTTCGATTTCCGCGGCGTGACGGCTGACAACATCGATTTCTATATCCTGCCCGGCGAAATGGCCATGAGCGGCAAGAACGGCGATACGAAATACTACTGGACCTACGATCCGGTCGAAGTCCAGAAAGTCATTGGCCGCACGAACAACGCCATCTCGACGGCGCCGGAACCGGATGATACGAAACAATAATTACGTCATAAAGGAGTTACTATATACATGCCAATTACCATGAAAGCAGCGAAAGCTGAACAACCGAAAGAACTGAAGAGCTATGAAATTGCCTGCAAGGCCGCTGACGACAAGAAAGCCTGGGACATCGTCACCCTCGATATGAGCGATTCGTCCCTCATGGCGGACTACTTCGTCATCTGCAGTGCCCGCAACAACCGGCAGTCCCAGAGTATTGCCGACAATATCGAAGAACAGATGGAAAAGAACGGCTATGATGTCCGTCACGTCGAAGGCTACCGCGAAGGCAAGTGGATCCTCATCGATGCCGGTGAAGTCATTGCCCACGTCTTCGTCGAACAGGATCGTCAGTATTACGATCTGGAAAACTTATGGTGCGACGCACCGCGCATTGCCTACGAAGGTGAATAAGATGACGACACTTCAGGAAAATAGTATTGTTACGCTGGAAGTCCTGCGCCAGAGCGATATGGGCGTCTTTTTGAACGGCGGTACGGGCAATACGAACGACGATATTTTACTCCATAAGAACCAGCAGACAGGCGACGTCAAAGTCGGCGACAAAGTGACGGTCTTCTTGTACCACGACCCGTCAGGCCGCCTGACGGCCTCTATGCGCCTGCCGAAGATCAAAGTCGGCCAGATCGGCTATGCGCCGGTCATCAATACGACGCGCTTCGGTGCCTTCGTCGACGTCGGCACGGAACGGGGCATCTTCATGCCCTTTGCCGAAATGAAAGGCCGCCCCAAGGAAGGGGAATACGTCTGGGTCAAGCTCTATGAAGACAAGTCCCACCGTCTGGCCGTCTCTATGGAAGTGGAAGATGAAATGCGCCGGGCTTCGCGGGCGGCGACGGACGCCAAAGTCGGCGACTGGGTCGAAGGGGCGGTCTACAACATGACCGACCAGGGGGCGTATCTCATGACCCGAGAACGCTGGATCGCCTTCCTGCACCGCAGCGAATTCAACGGGCCCATCCTCATCGGCCAGATGATCAAAGGCCGCATCACCTACCTGCGCGAAGACGGCCGCATCAACATCTCCCTGCGCCAGACCAAGGAAAATGCCATCAATCCCGATGCCGAACGTATCCTGGACTTCCTCAAGCAGCGCAAGGGCAAGATGCCCTATGGCGACAAGACGGCACCGGCCGTCATCAAAGCCAAATTCGGCCTGAGCAAAGCCGCCTTCAAGCGCGCCTTGGGCCACCTCATGAAAGAAAAGAAAATCCACCAGGACCAGGGCTGGACCTATTTGGATATATAGGGGCTCGCGGGTGGCGAGCCCGCATGTGGCACGTTGTGGGAATTCCGCAAGCTGGTGTGATTGAGCAGTTCGTATAACCAACGGGACCGTGCACGAAGACATATGTCGTCATGCACGGTCCCGTTTTGATTTTATAGGGGCTTGCACGTGGCAAGCCCAATCCAGAATATGAACGCTTTTCCCGTTTGAGGAGAGTGCCGCCAAATACCCGACGGGCTCCCCACGTGGGAGACCCTACGGATTGAACTTTTTCTGTTAGACAGAAAAAGTTCAATCTGTCCCATTTACAATGGGGTAGATATACCCTAAAATAGAGTACAGATTAATCATAACCATACATTGGCCAATGTGTGAAACTCTATAACCGTTAGGGGGATTTCACATGTCATCATATTCTATGGAACACAAACAATCGGCCACTTCGGCTGGGAGCCTTTGTTATGCGGCCGTTTTGACGGCGTTGGTCTTCGTCCTCACTTTTGTGCCGAAGATTCCCATTCCACTGGGCTATGCTCATTTGGGAGACGCGATTATTTTTGCGTCGGTCCTGTTCAGTACACGCCGGCAGGCGGCCCTGGCTGCCTCTATCGGGTCGGCCCTGTCCGATTTCATCGGCGGTTTCCCGATTTGGATCATCCCGACGCTGATCATCAAGTACGTCATGGTCGAAGCCGTTTTCTATACGGTCCGCCCGGACAAACGGGCATGGACGCTGACGTCGCCGCGGGTTTTCGTGGGCTTTTTCCTGTCCGCCGCCTGGATGGTCCTGTCTTATACCGTGTCGGGCAGTCTCCTCTATGGCAGCTGGGCCGTCGGCATCCCCATGGTGCCGGGACTCATCGGCGAAGGCGTCGTCAATATGATTGCCGCTTATGCACTGGCCGCTTGTCTGGTCAAGGCTAAATTCCATGGTTATGGTTATAGCCTGAAAAGATAAGGAATGATTGTATATGCATCAGAAGAAACTGGCTCTGGTCAATGATGTGACCGGCTATGGCCGCTGCAGCATCGCCGTGGCCCTGCCCATCGTGTCGGCCCTGAAAGTCCAGGGCTGCATTTTGCCGACAGCTATCTTGTCGGTCCATACGGGCTTCCACGACTATTATCTCGACGACTATACGGATCACATGACGCCGTATATCGAGAGCTGGAAGAAGAACGGCCTGACCTTTGACGGCATCAGTACGGGCTTCCTCGGCTCGGCCCGGCAGATCGACATCGTCCTCGATTTCCTCCGCGATTTCAAGGGACCCCATACATTGGCTATCGTCGACCCCGTCATGGGCGACAATGGCCAGCTGTATCCGTCGTATACCCAGGAGATGTGCGATGAAATGCGGCGCCTCCTGGCCTATGCCGACGTAGTGACGCCCAATGTGACCGAAGCCTGTGAGCTTTTGAACCTGCCGTACCGGTCGGACCGCGACTTGAGCGAGGACGATTTCGCCGCCATGGCCAAGGCCTTGGCCGACAAGGGGCCGCAGGGCGTCATCCTGACGGGCATCCACAATGGGCCGTACATCGGCAATTTCATCTATGACCAGGGGAAGATGAGCTGGGTCCGGGCCAAAAAGGTCGGCGGCGACCGCAGCGGTACAGGCGATGTCTTTACGGCCATCGTATCGGCGTCCGTCGTCCGCGGCGAAAGCCTGGAACAGGCCGTACAGAAGGCGTCGGACTTCATCTGCCGCGTCATGGCCTATACGGAAGAACTGGACCTGCCGCACAACGCCGGATTGGCCTTTGAAGAATATCTGACCACACTGAGATGATGTCTGCCATTCAGGCAGCTCTAAATAACAAAAAAGGGGATAGGGTATTATGATCGTTTACACTGTAGTAGGACAAGGACAATATGTAGATCTCGCAGATGGCTTGAAGATGAAGCCTGAAGGGCAGTGGAGCATGTATGTCAATCTGACCAACCGCTGTACCTGTTCGTGTACTTTCTGTCTGCGCTCCATGAAGAAGATGGCCGAAAATGAAACGCTGTGGCTGAAGCGGGAACCGACCGTCGATGAAGTGAAGAAGGCTCTCGATGGCGCTCCCTGGGACCACATCAACGAAGTCGTCTTCTGCGGCTTCGGCGAACCGACGGAACGGCTGGCCGATTTGACGGCCCTCTTGAAGTACGTCAAGGAAACGCATCCCGGCGTGAAGACCCGCGTCAATACCAACGGCCTGTCCGACCTGGCCTATGGCCGCGATACGGCCCCCGATTTTGGCGGCGGTATCCTCGATACCATTTCCATCAGCATGAATGCGTCCAATAAGGAACGCTACCTGGAACTGACGCGCAGCAAATTCGGCATCCAGTCTTATGACGCCATGCTCAAATTCGCCGTCGACTGTAAACAGTACGTCCCCAACGTCGTCCTTACCGTCGTCGACCACGTCGAAGACAGCGAAGAAATCAAGAAATGCCGCGACATCTGCGACAAACTGGGTCTCCACCTCCGCGTCCGCGTGTACGAGGATAAATAACGATGTAGGGGCTCGCACGTGGCGAGCCCGCTGCCATAATGGGGTTGTAGGAGCCCAACATGTAAAGCTATCGCCTGCATGCGATTCCGTAGGGGACGCCTGTTAAGGCGTCCCGCCGTGAAAAACCGTAGCTCGTAGTTCGTGACTTGTAAAAAACTGCCATTATACTCGAATGAACAGTGGTAAAATCTCACAGCGGGCCGCCCTCTGGGACGGCCCCTACGAAGCGGTCCATGGAACCGCGGCTAATTGCTAAAAAAGCGCTGCCGCATATGCGACAGCGCTTTTTTTTTCACTGTGTATTTTCGCCGTATTCATTGTAGAGTTGTTTGAGGATGTTCTTTCGTTCTACCATGCCCAGGAGCTTCTTGTCCTTGACGATAGGGATGGCTTTCAGGTGTTCTGCGACCATGACGCTGGCCAGGTCTTCCATGGTGGCGTCCGGGCCGGCCATGATGACTTTTTTGGTCATGAGTTGTTCGGCCGTGCAGGCAAAGAGTTTCTTGAAGCCCTGCTGGTATTCCTTGAGGTTGCCGTAATAGATGTTGGCTCCCAGGAGGTTGACGTATTGGGGGACACAGGGCTTGACTTCCTTGTACAGGAGGTCTGCGTCGGTGACGATGCCGATGATTTCCTTGTCGTCTTTGATGATAGGAATGGCCGTGATGTTGTTTTCTACGAACATATCGACGAGGTCAAAGATAGACGTATCTTTCTGCGCCGTAATGACATTTTTTTCCATGATATCTGCTGCCGTTTTCGACATAAGATCAACCCCTTTATCATAAATTCGATGGGAGCATGACTCCTATTCAATTACATTATACCATATTTTGGGCGTATAGGGACGTCTGTTGCCGTCCCGCCGGTCGCTATCCGCTAACCTCTTAAACGGGCTTCCCACGTGGAAGCCCCTACAGCGGCCTGCGGCCGGCGAACTGCGAACTGCGGCCTGCGTTTTCTACTAAATTTAAAACCATCCGCTAACAACTAACGGCTAGCCACTAACAACTTTAAAGGGCTTGTCGTCGTGCGACAAGCCCTTTTTTCACCAAATCATGGTATAATAGGAACATATTTTACTAGACTAAAGGAGCGATGGACATGACCATAGATTATTTAGTAGCCGACCCTAGCGGCAATACGACGATTCTGGTGCTGACGCCAGTGCCGAAAGAGGAACACAGTGCTTTGGCGGCGAAGTTATTGGCCCTGCCGGGCATCGAAGCGGAACAGGTCGGCTATGTGACCCGCGAAGCGGGCAAGCCCCTGCGCGTCGACATGATGGGCGGCGAGTTCTGCGGCAATGCATCGCGGTCGGCGGCGGCCTGGGCCCTGGCCTGTGACGGCGGGACACAAGGCGTATACGATGTATCCTGCTCGGGCTGCGATACGGTCCTGCCGGCTAAGGTTGCCCAGAAAGGCGATGGCCTGTATGAAGCCTTCATTGAAATGCCTTATCCCGAAGATGTGAGCGGCGTCCTCGTCGACGCCGGCGATGTGCCGGCCCGTTTTTTCCGCGTCGATTTGCCGGGGATTACGCACTTCGTCCACTTCGTGCCTGATTTAGAAGGCATTGATAAAGAGAAATACTGGCATATCCTGGCTGATTACGTCGATGGCGAGGATTTCCCAGCTTACGGCCTGATTCTCTGCGATACGAAGGAACAGACCATGATTCCCGCTGTCTACGTCCGCGATACGGACACGCTATATTGGGAAAACAGCTGCGGCAGCGGATCGGCAGCCGTCGCCGCGGCCCTGGCCTGCACGACCCATAAGAACGTGGCCTGCTACATGAAGCAGCCCGGCGGTACCCTGGCCATTGCCGCCAAAGTCGGCGAACAAGGGGAACTGCAGCAGATCTTCATCGGCGGTCCCGTCAAATTGAGCCAAGTCCGAAAGGCAACTATATGATGAACGATAACGGGATTCCCACAACGGGCCGCCTTAACAGGACGGCCCCTACAGTGCGACATCTATGATGTCGCTGCGGCCTGCGGCTTGCGAACTGCGGCCTGCGGCCTGCCCGGGACGGGCGCCCCTCTACACCCGCGGTCCAGCCTGGATGATTTCTTCGGGCATGTCGGGGTACTTGGTCTTGAAGTTTTCGTAGAACATGGCGGCGACTTTCTTGGCCATGATGTCGTAGGACTTCTTGTTGTCCCACGTCGCCCGCGGGTTGAGTATCTGGTTGGGCACGCCTGGGCAGACCTGGGGGATGTCGACGTTGAAGCGCATGTCGTGACGGTAGGGGACGTTGTCGAGTTGGCCGTTCAAGGCGGCGGTGATCATGGCCCGTGTGTATTTCAGGTCCATGCGGCTGCCGATGCCGTAGGGGCTGCCGGTCCAGCCCGTATTGACCAGGTAGACCTTGGTGTTGTACTTTTCGATGCGTTCGCCGAGCATGCCGGCGTAAATATCCGGCGCCAAGGGCATAAAGGGTTCGCCGAAGAGGGTCGAGAAGGTCGGAATCGGTTCGGTAATGCCCTGTTCCGTGCCGGCGACTTTCGACGTGAATCCCGTGACGAAGTGGTACATCGCCGCTTCTTTACTGAGCCGCGAAATGGGCGGCAAGACGCCGAAGCTGTCGGCCGTGAGGAAGATGATGACCGTCGGGATGCCGCCTTTGCCGGGCTGGGCCGCATTGGGGATGTAGTCGATAGGGTAGCCGGCCCGCGTATTTTCGGTTATCTTGCTGTCGAAGTAGTTGGGATGGCGCGTGTCTTCGTCGAGGACGACGTTTTCCACGAGCGTGCCGGCCTTGATGGCATTGTAGATATACGGTTCCTTTTCGGAATTGAGGTTGATGCATTTGGCGTAACAGCCGCCTTCAAAATTGAAGATGCCCCGCGGCGACCAGCCGTGTTCGTCGGCGCCGGCAAAGCCGTCGAAGAGGTAAATGGGCCGGTTGATGTTGTTCCAGGCGATGTAGTCGTGGATGGACGGCGTATCGACGATGAACTTGTCATCCGGTGCCCGGCCGGTATATTTGCCGGTCCGCACGACCAGGGCCCCAGTGTCGCTGAGGACGCCTTCGCCATTTAACAGGGCCTGTTCCGTCAGCCAGGCCGGCGACATATTGCGGTATACTACTTTGGGATTCATGAGTCCTATGCGTTCTAAACCATATGTCTGTTGCATATCTATCACTCCTTTGAGATTTGTGGCTCGTAGGGGCCGCCCGCTGGGCGGCCCGTTTGTGGAAACCCCATAATCTGGCACCGCAGACTGCGAAATAACCTCTCAGTCAGCTGTGCTGACAGCTCTCCTAGCAGGAGAGCCGGGCCGCCTTGGCAGGACAGCCTCTGCGGCCTGCGAACACCTATCTCTTTTAATCATACTAACGTGCTAAATATAGTATAATACAATCTGGTACACTATTTCAAATTGCATACTGGATACACGATAAAGGTCAAATTCTTAAAAAATACTTGACTATTTGACTTTTTGCTGTATGATATTGGTGTAAGGGTACCTGAAGGTATCCGCCACTACGGCAGAATCGTACAAAGGAGTGTTTGAATATGGCAAAAGAAACCCATGAATTTCAAGCTGAAACGAAACAATTACTGGACTTGATGGTCCATTCTATTTATACGAACCACGAAATCTTCCTTCGCGAACTGATTTCCAATGCATCCGATGCCATCGACAAGCTGCATTACCAGTCCCTGACCAATGGCGATCTCCTCGAAGGCGATACGGCCTTTGAAATCCATTTGACGCCTGATGCCGATGCCCACACGTTGACGATCTCCGATAACGGCCTGGGCATGAATAAACAGGATTTGATGGAAAACCTCGGTACTATCGCCCAGTCCGGCACCAAGGCCTTCCTGGAAAAATTGAAAGAATCCCAGGATGCCGACAGCACGGATAAGGATCTCATCGGTCAGTTCGGTGTCGGTTTCTATTCGGCCTTCATGGTCGCCGATAAAGTCACGGTCGTCACCCGCAAGGCCGGCGAAGAACAGGCTTATAAATGGGAATCCACTGGCGACGGTGAATACAGCCTGGAAGAATGTCAGAAACCGAAACACGGCACGACGATCATCCTCAGCCTGGGCAAGGACTTCTACGGCGACGACAGTGAAGAAAACTATACCGACAAGATGACCCTCCAGAGCCTGGTCAAGAAGTATTCCGACTATATCCGCTACCCGATCACCATGGACTTCACGACCAAGGAAAAACCGAAAGACGCCGACGGCAAGGTCATCGAAGACGTACCGGAAGAAGAACATACGGAAACGCGGACGCTGAACTCCATGCAGCCTTTGTGGACGCGCAATAAATCGGACATCAAGCCGGAAGAATATAAGGAATTCTTCCAGCATCAGTTCTACGAATGGGAAGAACCGATGGAAATCTTCCACAACCGCGTCGAAGGGGCCGTCGATTACACGGCACTGCTCTTCATCCCGGGCAAGGCTCCGTTCAACCTCTACTATGCCGATTATGAACCGGGCATCCAGCTTTATTCGCGCCACGTCTTCATCATGGATAAATGCAAGGACCTCCTGCCGGATTACCTGCGCTTCGTCAAAGGCCTCGTCGATTCGCCGGACCTGTCGTTGAACATTTCCCGTGAACTGTTGCAGAAGAGCCGCGAATTGAGCCTCATCGGCCGTAACCTGGAAAAGACCATCCTCAAGACGTTGAAGCGCAACCTGGAAAAGGACCGTGAAAAATACGAAAAATTCTGGGCTGAATACGGCAAATCCCTGAAAATCGGCGTTTACAGCGGTATGATGACCGGTGAAAACAACGTCGAAAAATTGAAGGACCTGCTGCTCTTCATGTCGTCGAAAGATGGCAAACTGTGCACCATCAAAGAATACGTCGACCGCATGAAAGACGGCCAGCAGAAGATCTACTACGCAACGGGCAAGGATAAAGAAGCCATCGAAGGCCTGCCGCAGATGGAAATGCTCCGCGACCGCGGCATCGAAGTCCTCTACATGACCGACCCGGTCGATGAATTCGCCGTCGAAGCCATCGGCGAATACGAAGGCCACCGCTTCCACTCCATCAGCCGCGGCGACCTGGACCTGGAAGACGACGCCTTCAAGGAAGAAAAGAAGAAGAACGAAGAACTGGCCAAGGATAATGAAGGCCTCTTGAAGGACATGAAAGAATTCCTGGGCGATAAAGTCGCCGATGTCCGCTTGTCCAACCGCTTGAAGAGCGGTGCCGTCTGCCTCGTCGCCGACGCTGCCGGCCCGTCGCTGGCCATGGAACAGGCCTTTGCCGCTGCCAACAACCCCATGCTCAAGGCCCGCCGCATCCTGGAAATCAACCCGCAGCATGAACTGTTCAGCAAACTGACGGCCGTCCACGACCAGGGCAAAGACAGCCAATCCTTCAAGGACTACTGCAATCTGCTCTACGATCAGGCTCTGCTCCTGGAAGGCATCATGCCCGACGACCCCGTCGCCTTTGCCAATAAAGTAGCCAGCCTGATGGCAAAATAAAATTCCATACAGAAAAGCCCCTCCCGGTGTGTGACCGGAAGGGACGTTCCTCCAGCAAAAGGTCCTGTCGTTAGACGACAGGACCTTTTGCCGTAGGGGCCGTCCCAAGCCTTTCCAGCCCGTCAGGTGCCAACCAACGGGAGGCGCAGGACGGTTGCTGGAACGGACAGCTGTGGCTGGGCGGCCCGCTTGTGGGAATTCCGCAAACTGATACTGCAGTTCGTAGGCGGCAAATCATCGATTAACCTCTCAGTCAGCTGCGCTGACAGCTCTCCTAGCAGGAGAGCCGGGCTGCCATAGGGGCCGCGAGCCACGAGCCACAAACTGCTAACCGCTAACCCCTAACCCCTAGTGGAATATGTTGATGAACACGGTGATGATCGATGCGTTGACTGGGTCGATGATGAGCGAGCCGATGAGGGGGATGACGAAGAAGGCCGTCGGTGCCGGGCCGAAGAGTTCGGTCATGGCTGTCATGTTGGCGATGGCGTTCGGCGTAGCGCCGAGGCCGAAGCCGCAGACGCCGCTGGTCATGACGGCTGCTTCGTAGTCCTTGCCCATGGCGCGGAAGACGATGAAGTAAGCGAAGATGGCCATGAACAGGGCCTGGCTGAGGAGCATGACGACCAGGGGGATGGCCAGGTCGGCGAGCTGCCAGAGCTTGAGGCTCATGAGGACGCAGGTCAAAAAGACGGTCAGGCTCAGGTTGCCCAGGACTTCGCTTTCGCGCTGATAGATTTTATAGGCGTGCGTGAAGTCGGCGATGTTGCGGATGATGGCGGCGACGATCATGGAGCCGATATAGCCCGGGAAGACCAGGCCGATGCTGCTGAAGAAGCCGCTGACCAGAGTGCCCAGGCCCATGGCCAGGAAGAGGTGGGCCATGGCGTTCATGAAACGGTAGTTGTCGATGGTCTGGCCGATTTTATTTTCAATCTTAATGGCGTTTTCGGCGCGTTCTTTATTGCCGGCGACGGCTTTGAGCGTCGAAACGGTGCCGGCATTGAAGGACGGGTCGAAGCGTTCCGATTCGGCCGAGCTGACGAGGTGGAATTTGTGGACCAGTTCTTCGCCAATCGGGCCGCCGATGACGCCGCCGGCGACGAGGCCGAACGTAGCTGCTGCGACGGCAATGGTCACGCCGCCGTCGAGGCCGATGCTTTCCAGGAGCGGGCCGAAAGCCGCTGCCGTACCGTGGCCGCCGACCATGGGGATGGAACCCGTTGCCAGGCCCAGGAGCGGGCTCAGGTTAAAGGCCATAGCCAGGCCGGAGCCGATGATGTTCTGGCAGATGATCAGGACCGTCGTGACAATGGCCATTTTCAGGACCATGACGCCGCCGCGCTTGATGAGGCTGATGCTGGCCGTATAGCCGACGCTGGTGAAGAAGAGCATCATGCAGATGTTCTGCATGATCGTATCCTGTTCGTATTTCCAGATGCCCTGCGTATATAAGATGCAATTGATGATAGCAAATAAGATACCGCCGACGACGGGCGCCGGGATACAGTACTTACGAAGGACGCTGATCTTGACGCGCAGGAAGACGCCAACGTAGTAGACGACGATGGCCGCAGCCAGGGTCTGATAAATATTAAGATTTAAAGACACACGGAAAACCTCCTTATAATTTTAAAAATACAATACATATCATAACAGATTTTAGGCTGTAAAACAATTGTAAACATGAGAAAATGTTTTGATTTTTTAAGCATATATGGGATATTATTTTTTAATAGACAGAAAAAATGGTGAATGATAATAATCTTGACGGCCTTTTCGCTGGCTCTCTTTAGAAAAACAAAAGAACTGGATGTCGCTGGCCTTGAGGTCCAGCTTCAGCTGTTCCTGTCCCAGGGGAGAGAGGCCGGGAGCGTCGGAACGCACTTTGGTGACCACCGGGAGCTGGCCCTTGGCCCCTTTCAGGAAAGCTGCACCGCGGCTGTTGAGGGCCAGGAGGCGGGCATATTGCGGACCTGCCTCATAGGAGCAGTCCATGAGGTCCCGCGAGGGCTGCAAGAGCGTATAGGCGCCCATGCGGCAGAGGCGGCTGTAGGCATAGCGCCGCGTCTTGATGCTCCTGAGGGCCTGGTCGTAACTGCCGCTTTCCATGAAAGCGCGGTGCCAGCGGTTTTCCAATCCTTCCGTAAAGGCCGGCAGACTGCGCAGCTGGTCCGGTGTCAGCAGGCGGTTATGGCTGGCGACGAAATCGCCGTAGCGGCCGTAATCAGTGAAGGCGCCCTGGGCCAGCTGGTCTTCGGCATCTGCCAGGCTGGCCGCTGTGAGATAAGGCCGACAGGCGGCGGCTGTCCCGCTGCAGCGCATGGCCTGGCGCAGGGCCGAGGCGCTGGCAAAGGCGGCACCGAGGCCGGTATCGCCGTGTCGGCCCTGGCGGGGCAGGGGAAGAAAGGTCAAGGGCTGTTCCTGTTTCAACATGGCCCGGGCATATTCAAAGGCCAGCAGGGCATTGGGCTGCTGCAGCAGCCGGGCTTCGTCAGGGGCCGCGGCCATGAGTGCGTCAGTCAGCTGCTGTCCGGCTGAGGATTTTTTTGCTGCCTTCAGGCAGGCTGTCAGTCCCTCGGAGCGGCGGGCCAGGGAGAGAAAGTCAGCCGCCGTTCCGCCTTCGACGCCGCAGGCCAGGGCCTGGCAGCCCAGGCGGGCGGCTAAGGTGACGCCGCCTTGAGCGAAACCGGCCGCGCTGGACAGGGCATAGACGGCAGGGAGTTCGATGACCACATCGGCACCGCCGTCGATGGCCCAGGCCGCGCGGTGCCATTTATCGAAAAAAGCCGGTTCGCCGCGCTGGACGAAGGCGCCGCTCATGATGATGACGATGGCCGCCTCCGGGCCGGCTGCCTGGCGGACTTGGCGGATTAAACGGGCGTGACCCGTGTGGAACGGGTTGAATTCGGCGATGATGGCAAGGGATTCCATAGAGCCTCCTATATGTTCAGAATTTCACAAAATCTCGAAAAAGTATAGCCTGATGAGAATTATATTATATGTTTTAAATAAAATCGTGCTAATGGTTATAAGTATACGGGGCAGGCCGGGAAACGTCAATGGTGTATACTCATTCCTGCCAAGGGAGAGGCGAAAGTATTTGCAATTCGTCGCTTTTTTTTAGGTGACGCTATAAATCTTTTATGCTATAATGAACCTAGTCTGTAGAAAGCATAAATAGGTGATTGCATGAAAGGATTGAAATTATTAGCAGTTGCGGCCATGACCGCAGCTGTCGTATTGTTGTCCGGATGCGGCAACATGACGATGCTCGAAGAATACAGCTTCGGGTATGTCCAGCTCAAAGCCGGGAATTCGGAAGTCTATGTCATGACACCGTTCGACCTGGCCCATGTAAGCCGCCAGAATGGGGAAGGCATGATGTACATCAACAACGATAAGCACATCAATGTCGTCGCTGTTTCCGAAACGGCTGGCGAAACGACGCCTGTAGCCATGGCAGAAGAATATGTTGCCATGCTGAAACAGACACCGGATGTTTCTGATCTGCAAACGAAGGTCACCGACGCGGAAGAAAGCGGCCGCAAGACCACCGTTGTCGACGCTTCCTATACGGAACCGCTCAACGGCCAGCCGGCCAAACTCATCGTGCGGAGTCTCTTCTTTGAAGATAATGGCCAGATATGGCACGTCATGTACATGTACAAAGACGGCGATGCCCTGGCTAAAGAAGTAGTTGACCACGTATTTGGCCAGCTCAAATAATTCTAAGACAAATGAAAGAGGGTAAATTTTCATGATCGTATTGGTTGTAAACTGCGGCAGCTCGTCCTTGAAGTACCAGCTCATCAACATGGACAATGAAGAAGTAATGGCAAAAGGTTTGGTCGAAAAAATCGGCCTTCCCGATTCGCAGCTGACCCACAAATGGAATGGCCAGAAGAAAGAAATCAAACAGTCCATCCCGGATCACCAAGTCGCTGTCAAACTCGTCCTCGACATCCTCACCGACGCTGAATGCGGCGTCATCAAATCCATGGATGCCATCGACGCTGTCGGCCACCGCGTCGTCCATGGCGGCGAAGAATTCGCTGCTTCCACGCTCATTACGGATGAAGTCATGAAAGCCTTGGAAAAATGCTCGGCTATGGCTCCGCTCCACAATCCGCCTAACATCATCGGCATCAACGCCTGCAAAGCCATCATGCCCGGCGTTCCTCAGGTCGGCGTCTTCGATACGGCTTTCCATCAGACCATGCCGGCGAAAGCCTTCATGTATGGCCTCCCGTATGAACTCTACAAAGAAGACCACATCCGCCGTTATGGCTTCCACGGCACGAGCCATCGCTATGTAGCTGGCGAAGTCGCTAAAGTCATGGGCGTACCCGTTGAAAAACTGCGCATCATCAACTGCCACCTCGGCAACGGTTCTTCCCTGGCTGCCATCAAATATGGCAAATGCGTCGACACGACCATGGGCTTCACACCGCTCGCCGGCGTCCTCATGGGCACCCGCTGCGGCGATATCGACCCGGCTATCGTCCTCAACGTCATGGACAACCACAACCTTTCGACGAAAGAAATGGATACGCTCATGAATAAGAAATCCGGCGTCCTCGGCATTTCCGGCGTTTCCAGCGACTTCCGCGACCTCGGCCAGGCTGCTGCTGAAGGCAACGAACGCGCTCAGCTCGCCCTCGACATGTTCCACTATCAGGTCCGCAAGGAAATCGGCGCTTTCGCAGCTGCCATGGGCGGCGTAGACGTCATCACCTTTACGGCTGGCGTCGGCGAAAACGGCATCGAAGACCGTGCAGCCATCGCTGAAGGCCTGGAATACCTCGGTGCGAAACTCGACCCGCAGCGCAACAACGTCCGCGGCAAAGATGCCCTCATCAGCACGGATGATTCGACGGTCAAGATGTACGTCATCCCGACGAACGAAGAAATCATGATTGCCCGCGATACGAAGGACATCGTATCCAAACAGTAATGACCAAAGTGCGTGCCCGAAGATGGAGTGAATACTGTGAAATTACTATACTGGGACATTGACGGAACCTTATTGAATACGGGCCGGGCCGGTCTGTACGCCATTGAAGAAGTCTTCCACGACCTCAAGGGCGCCGACGTGCCCGTGCCGAAGATCGCCGCCGGCGGCCGGACGGATAATTTCATCTGCCAGCAGCTCTTGTATAAAGCCACAGGCATCATGCCGACAGACGATGAAGTCCATGCCTTTTGCCGGGGCTATGAAAAGAAGCTCCTGAAATGGCTGAAGCGCAAGGCCGAAGAAGGCGTCGTCCTGCCCCACGTAGAAGAGAACCTGGCTTTCTTCCAACAGCGAAAGGATTACAGGCAGCTCCTCCTGACCGGCAACAGCGCCATCGGCGCCCGCATGAAGATGGACGTCTTCGGCCTGTCCCAGTACTTCGATTTCTCTCATTCTGGGTTCGCCTTCAATTATTACTATCGCGATGATCTGGCCCGCAATGCCCTGGCCATCGCCAAGGAAGCCTGGGGCGATGCCATCGAGATGGCTTATGTCATCGGCGACACGCCTTACGACATCCAGTGCGGCAAAGCCATCGGCGCCCGCACGATCAGCGTGGTTACAGGCCGCTATTCCTATGAGGAACTGGCCCAGTGCGCGCCCTGGAAGATACTGCGGTCCCTGCCGGAACCGGAAGCCTTCCTGAAAATCATCGAAAATTAAAGAAAAGTGTAAAAAATAGGCTGTCACATTAAGCAAAACATGCATTAATGTGACAGCCTATTTTTTGAGTTTTAAGTTTTTAGTTTGCAGTGAATGGCTGAAAAAATTAAAACCACCGGCTACAAACTGCAAACTCCAAACTATAAAGCGTCCGGGTCTTTTTCCGGTTCTTCGATGCGCCAGGTGTTTTCGAGGACGCGGAAATTGAGGCGGTGCCATTTCTTTTCGATATCGTCCAGTGCCTGCGAGGCGGAATATAACATATTATTTTGTTTCTTGGCCTGCTTTTCCAGCTGTGCCATGCGAACGCGCTGGGTGGATACGGTGTCCGCCAGTTCATAGACCTGGAACTGCAAGGCGGCGATCCAGAAGAATTCCAGCAGGGCGACGATGACGACGCATTTCTGGGCCTTTGGCAGACCGTGCCAGGCCTGGCAGAAGCGGCGGCGCAGGCGGGAGAGGGCCGCCCGGCCGTGCTGCTCCTTTTGGCGGATCCCCGTCAGGTCAGGAGGGAACTTGTGTCTGTCCATAAGCCTTATAAGTTGGAAATGACGCGGGCCTTATTGCGGACGAAGTCGAGCCACAACTGGGCGGCATGGGAGAGGTAGTGGCCCCGTTTCCAGATGACGTAGAGGACGTGCATGATTTCCGGTTCTACCAGGGGACGGACGACGACCGATTCCGATACGCGGGGGTTCGTTTCCTTCGTCGGGCACAGGCGGCTCGGCAGGAGGGCGACGCCCAGGTTGGCGACGACGGTCTGGATCATGAGGTCCCGCTGGCTCGTTTCGAAGACGATCTTCGGCTGGAAACCGATTTTCTTACAGTGCTGGATGATTTCGTCGTGCAGGTTGAAGTCGTCGCGGTAGAGGACCAGCGATTCATTGGCCAGCTTCTTGAGGGGAATCGTCTTTTCCTTGGACAGGATGTTGTCCCGGTGGATGATGACGTTCATCGGGTCCTGGGTCAGGAAGAACGATTCAAAGTCCTTTTCCTTCGGCTGCGTGCAGACGATGCCCAGGTCGATGAGGCCTTCCTGGACGCTGATTTCGACTTTCTTCGAGCCGTGTTCGTAGAGGTCCAGTTCGATCTGCGGGTATTCCTGCTTGAACGCCCCCAGGAGGTTGGCGAAGATCGGTGCGCCCGTGATTGGCGGCAGGCCGATGAGGACCGTCCCTTGTTCCAGCTTGAATTCGTTTTCAAAGTCCGTCTTCAAGTGTTCGAACATGAAGACGACGCGCTTGGCGTGGGAGAGGAAAATCGTGCCGGCATCGGTGAGTTCGACGGCCTTGGCGTTGCGCATGAAGAGGACGACGCCCAGTTCTTCTTCCAGGGCCTTGATGGTGCGGCTGATGGCGGACTGGGAAATGTGCAGCGTCCGCGCGGCTTTGCTGAATGATTTCTTGTCGGCTACTTCGACAAAGTATTTAAGATGATGAAAATCCATACTAACACCTCCACTAATGGTGTACACCGAATCGGCACTTTAATATACACTCGATTGGTATACGTTTACAAAATAGCACTGAACGATGCATAAACTAGCATCACATTCCTATTGAATTTAGCATTACTTAGGCATATAATTAACTTGTAAGAAAAAGTTACAAAGTCGTTCGGTTTGTGATGGTCAGCAAGCTTCAAAAGGCATGTTGGTGTGCAAATCTGTAATATCACTATAATAGTATTACAGATTAAGAATATTAGCAACACCTTTTTTGAATATTATTGAACCTTCCCGCTTTTCATTGCATTTTTTTCAAGATAGGGACGTGTATGGACGATACGTGAACAGAAGTCATCCATGGAACCTGGGTGAGGGTCCGCGCCGTCCGTATGCCGTCCGTATGAGGATGCAACAGGACGTCTTTATAGCTTTCTTAAGCCTATCAGTATGGTTTTTCCATATTGAAAGTATACTTTTATCTAAGGAGCGTGTTTTATCTATGAGCAAATTTAAAACCATGGATGGTAACGAAGCAGCTGGATGGGTGTCCTATGCATTTACTGAAGTTGCCGCAATTTATCCGATCACGCCGTCTTCTCCTATGGCAGAACATGTCGATGATTGGGCAGCCGCTGGCATGAAAAACATCTTCGGCCACAAAGTCAACGTTGTTGAAATGCAGTCCGAAGCTGGCGCAGCTGGCGCATTCCACGGTTCTTTACAGGCTGGTGCTTTGACAACTACGTACACGGCATCTCAGGGCTTCCTCCTCATGATCCCGAACATGTACAAAGTTGCCGGTGAACTTCTCCCGGGCGTATTCCACGTAGCTGCTCGTGCTTTGGCTAACCATGCACTGAACATCTTCGGTGACCATCAGGACGTTATGTCTGCTCGTGCAACAGGCTGCTGTCTCTTGGCTGAATCCAATGTTCAGGAAGTCATGGATCTCGGTGGTGTCGCTCATTTGGCAGCAATTAAAGGTTCCCTGCCGTTCATCAACTTCTTCGATGGTTTCCGTACTTCTCACGAAATCCAGAAAGTTGAAGTCATGGACTTCGAAAACTTCAAGAAACTCGTTGACTGGGACGCTATCGAAGCATTCCGCAAACGTGCCCTCAACCCGGATCATCCGGAAATCCGCGGCACTGCAGAAAACCCGGACGTATACTTCCAGCACACAGAAGCTTCCAACAAATTCTATGATGCTATGCCGGATATCGTAGCTGGCTACATGGACAAGATTTCTGAAATCACTGGCCGTACGTACAAACCGTTCAACTACTACGGTGCTCCTGATGCTGAATACGTTGTCGTATCCATGGGTTCTCTCTCCGACGTCGCTAAACAGACTGTCGAATACTTGCAGAGCCAGGGCGAAAAAGTCGGTGCCATCAACGTTCACCTCTATCGTCCGTTCTCCAACAAATACCTCCTCAACGTTCTTCCGAAAACTGTTAAGAAGATCGCTGTCATCGACCGTACGAAAGAACCGGGCTCCCTCGGCGAACCTCTCTACCTCGATATCGTTGGCTTCGTAACTGAAGAAAACCTCAACATCGACGTTATCGGCGGCCGTACAGGTATGGGCTCCAAAGACGTTCTTCCGGAAGACTTCCTCGCTGTCTTCAAAGAACTCAAGAAAGAACATCCGCTCAACGGCTTCACGCTGGCTATCAACGACGACGTTACCAACCTCAGCCTTCCGCGCGAACCGAAAATGCCGGTTGACACGACTGGCCTTACGTCCTGCAAATTCTGGGGCTTCGGTTCTGATGGTACTGTCGGCGCTAACAAATCCGCTATCAAGATCATCGGTGACCACACCGACATGTATGCTCAGGCATACTTCGCTTATGACTCCAAGAAATCCGGCGGCGTAACTATTTCTCACCTGCGTTTCGGTACTCGCCCGATCGATATGCCGTACCTCATCGACGCAGCTGACTACATCGCTTGCCATCGTCAGTCCTATGTAAAACGCTTTGACATCCTCCGCGGTATCAAAGAAGGCGGCACATTCATGCTGAACTGCACCTGGACCGACGAAGAACTGGAAAAAGAACTTCCGGCTCGCATCAAACGCGCTATCGCTAAGAACCATGTTAAATTCTACACCTTGAACGGTGACGCTATCGGCCGGAGACTCGGCCTCGGCACTCGTATCAACATGGTCATGCAGGCTGCATTCTTCGCACTCGCTAAGATCATTCCTATCGATGACGCTGTTAAATACTTGAAAGACTCCATCGTCAAGAGCTATGGCAAGAAAGGCCAGAAAGTCGTTGACATGAACAACGGCGCTGTTGATGCTGGTATCAAAGAATTCCATGAAGTTAACTATCCGGCTTCCTGGGCTGACGCTAAAGACGAAGTCGTCGAAGGCCGTCCGGCTCCGAAGTACTTCACGGAAGTTGCAAAACCGATGCTCGAACAGGTTGGCGACGATCTCTCGGTTTCCGCATTTGCTGGCCGCGAAGATGGCACCATGCCTTCCGGTACTGCTAAATTCGAAAAAGCAGGCCCGGCTCTCCACGTTCCTTCCTGGGATGCTGAAAAATGTATCGGCTGCTTGCAGTGCTCCTTTGTCTGCCCGCACGCTACTATCCGTCCGGTCTTGACGACGAAAGAAGAAACGGCTGCTGCTCCGGCAGGCTACAAAGTAGCTCCGAAAGCTAAATCCGGCAAAGAATATGATCTCGCCATCATCGTTGACCAGCTCGACTGCCTCGAATGCGGTTCCTGCGTAAACGTTTGCCCGGTTCAGGCTCTCACCATGGTTCCGAACACCGACGAAGAACGTCAGAAGATGGATCTCTGGTACTATGGTACGGAAACGGTTGCTCCGAAAGCTAACCCGCAGAACAAGAAGACCGTCATCGGTTCTCAGTTCGAAACTCCGCTCCTCGAATTCTCCGGCGCATGCGCAGGCTGCGGTGAAACACCGTATGTCAAACTCATCACGCAGCTCTTCGGCGATCGCATGATGATTGCTAACGCTACTGGCTGCTCCTCCATTTGGGGTGCATCCGCTCCGGTTTCCCCGTACACCATGAACGCTGCTGGCCATGGCCCGGCTTGGGCAAACAGCCTCTTCGAAGATGCTGCTGAATTTGGTCTCGGCATGTTCCTCGGCGTAGACAAAGTCCGCAAAGACTTGGCTGAAAACCTCGACGCTGCTAAAGCCGTTGCTTCTCCGGAACTCCAGGCTGCACTCAGCGACTGGGCTGCTAACCTGAACGAAGGCGAAGGCTCTCGTGAACGCGCTGACAAACTGACAGCTCTCCTCGAAAAAGAAGCTGCTGGCAAACCGGTTCTCGAAGACTTCCTCGCTAAGAAACAGTTCTTCGTTAAACGTAGCCAGTGGATCATCGGTGGTGACGGCTGGTCCTACGATATCGGTTACGGCGGTGTTGACCACGTCCTCGCTTCCGACCACGACGTCAACGTCCTCGTCCTCGATACCGAAGTTTACTCCAACACTGGCGGTCAGTCCTCTAAAGCTACCCCGACTGCAGCTATCGCTCAGTTCGCTGCTGCCGGCAAACGCACGAAGAAGAAGGACCTCGGCATGATGGCTATCTCCTATGGCTATGTCTATGTAGCTCAGGTAGCTATGGGTGCTGATAAGAACCAGCTCATGAAAGCCATGACTGAAGCTGAAGCTTACCATGGCCCGTCCCTGGTTATCTGCTACGCTCCTTGCATTAACCACGGCATCCGTAAAGGCATGGGCAAGAGCCAGCTCGAAGAAAAACTCGCTGTCGAATGCGGTTACTGGGATCTCTTCCGCTACAACCCGGATCTCAAAGCTCAGGGCAAGAATCCGTTCAGCCTCGACTCCAAAGAACCGGATTACAGCAAATTCCAGGAATTCTTACAGGGTGAAGTTCGTTATGCTTCCCTTAAGAAAGGCTTCCCGGAAGAAGCAGACGCTCTCTATGCTAAGACAGAAGCAGACGCAAAAGCTCGTCGCGAATCCTATGTACGTTTACAGAAGGGTTTTGAAGACTAATTTGATTGCACTCGCTGCATGAGAATAGAAGCAAGGCCCCGCATGAAGGTTTCGACCCTCATGCGGGGTCTTTTCTCTTTGTAGTTTGTAGCTAAGTCCTAGCCCCTAACGGCTGACTGCTAACTGCTAACCCCCTAACCCCTAACTGCTAAAAAGGAACTGTCGCACTGCGACAGCTCCTTTTTTATTGCCATCCCTTCTCAATGGGTATATAATAAAGCGTGTTTTTATAACCATTTAGAAAGGGGCCTTTCTGTATGTCATCTAAAATGGGTACGTTATGTATTGTTCTGACGGCCATAGCCTTTGGTACGATGGAAATTTCCTTGAAGATTGCCGGGACGGCGTTCACGCCTTTCCAGCTGACCTTTCTCCGGTTCCTCGTCGGTGGGCTGCTGCTCATGCCGCTGGCTGTCCGCGATTTGAAGAAGCGCAGCATTCACCTCGATCGTTCCGATTGGGGCTATTTGGCTGTCCTCGGGCTGATCAACATCTGTTTCAGCATGATCCTCTTCCAGATCGGGGTCAACATGGCTAACGCCAGCCTGGCAGCTATCGTCTTTTCCAGTAGCCCGAGTTTTGTCATGCTTTTTTCGTATTTCCTCATTCACGAAGCCTTTAACCGCAAGAAGGCACTTACCCTGGTCTTGAGTATCATCGGCCTGGTCATCGTCGCCAATCCGATGGCCATCATCCGCAGCGGGAATATCGGCCTGCTCGTGTCGCTGGCGGCAGCTATTTCCTTTGCCCTCTATACGACATTGGGGAAACTGCGTATTGAAAAACTGGGCGGCAACGTAGAAAACGCCTTCAGCTTCCTCATCGGCTGCGTCTTCCTGTTTTTCATCCTCTTGTTCCACGGCGACCCCATCGTGGCCGGTATTGATTCTCATACCGTATGGCCCCTTATTTACTGTTCCTTAGTCGTCACGGGTTTCGGCTATCTGTGCTTCATGAAGGCCATCGAACTGACAGGGCCGTCTAATGCGTCCTTTGCCTTCTTCATCAAACCGATCATCGCCTTGATCTTGTCGGCCATCATCTTGTCGGAACCGATTACGGTCAATGCCGTCGTCGGCCTGGCCCTGATCCTCCTGGGCTGCACGATGGCAGGGCCGATTGAACACCTGCTCTTCCGTCACCATGCTATCGGTGAAATCGAAGGCCGCGAAAATCATCCGGCCTGGATCAAGGAAGATACAGAAAGTCCCTTGGTCATTACCATTTCCCGTGAATACGGCAGCGGCGGCCGCAACATCGGCAAGCTCGTCGCCCGTAAGCTCGGCATCCCTTATTACGATACGGAAATCCTCAACCTGACCCGTAAAGAACATCCGCAGACCTTCGCCGCCTGGTGTAAAGACCGCAAGCGCATGCTCGGCCCCTTGCTGACCAAGGTCTATGACGATTATATCCACTACGCGTCGGGCTATGAATCGAAGCAGCAGGAAATGTTCCGCGATGAATCCGAAGTCATCCAGGCTCTGACAGAAGGGAAGTCGTGCGTCATCGTCGGCCGCCTGGCCAACTACATCCTGCGCAAACGGCCGAATACCTTCAATGTCTTCGTTTCGTCCGACCCGGATTGGGCCATCCAGCGCATCATGCTCCGCGAACACGTCGATGCCGACAAGGCGCGGAAGATCCGCAACCACGTCAATCACGAACGGCGCGACCACTGCATGTACTGCACCGATTCCTATTGGGGCTACGGCGCCAACTACGACTTGAGCCTCAAATCCAGTGACTACGGCATCGTCAAGACAGCCGACCTCATCCTGCAGGCTGCCCAGCACCGCCTGACTATCTCCAAAGAAGATATCAACCCTGCTGCCGACCACAACGCCGTCTCCGCGCCGGCTGTAGCCGAATCGTGATTTTGTAGTTTGCAGTAGGGGCTTGCACGTGGCAAGCCCGCAACTGGATATGTATGGATTTTCCCGTCCGGCTCCGTAGAGAATTCACCCAGATACCGAAACGGGTCGCCCACGTGGCGACCCCTACAGAAAAAGCGCTGTCTTCATATGACAGCGCTTTTTTTACGCCTGCCATATTTAAACAAACTTTAAACTTTCTCAAAATTAACAAATAATGGCAAATAGCTATAGATTTAGCCTTTATTTTGAGAATAGAAAGTGATAAAATAATAGTTGATTTATTGATAGTGATTATTCTTGAGAATGTGTCGTGATAGCTATGGAGAAACGATGGCAGTTCGGCAGTCCCGACGAGGGGCTCATGGAGGCCTTGTCCGCACAATTACATATATCCCCGGTCTTGGCACAGGTACTGGCCAATCGCGGCATCGCCGATGTCCGGGCAGGGGACCATTTTCTTCACGATACTTTGGCCGATATGGCCGATCCTTTCCTGATGAAAGGCATGGAGAATGCCGTCATCAGGCTGGAGCAGGCGATAACTGAAAAGCAGCGCATCGTCATCTACGGTGACTATGACGTCGACGGCATTACGTCGACGTCTCTTGTTTATTCCGTCCTTCGCGACCTCGGCGCATCGCCGCAGTTCTACATTCCCGAACGGGAGAGCGAAGGCTATGGCCTCAACGAAGGGGCCCTGGAGCAGCTGAGCCGGCAGGCCGACCTGCTCATCACCGTCGACTGCGGCATTTCGTCACACGACCTGGTCCAGCAGTTCTCGCCGGTCCTGGATATGATCATTACGGATCATCACGAACCGCCGGAACAGATCCCGCCAGCCCTGGCCGTCCTCAATCCCAAGCAGGCCGGCTGCCCCTATCCCTTTAAGGAGCTGGCCGGCGCCGGCGTGGCCTACGTCCTCTGCCGGGCCCTGTGGCAGCATCACTGCCATGAAGACCTGCCGGGCTATACGGACCTGGCGGCCTTGGGGACCATTGCCGACCTGGTCCCCCTGACTGGCGAGAACCGTATCCTCGTCCGCCATGGCTTGGCGGCCATGAAAGAAGGGAAGCGGACGGGCATCAAGGCCCTCCTCGATGCGTCCAATCTCAGCGGGAAGGATATCACGGCCGGCCGTATCGCCTTTACGGCGGCGCCGCGCCTCAATGCGGCCGGGCGCATCAGCCATGCGACGAAGGGTGTCGAACTGCTCCTGGAAACCGATGCGGCCAAGGCGGCGGCCGATGCAGCCGAACTGAGCCGCCTCAACACGGAGCGCCAGGACATTGAGCACACCATTGCCCAGGAAGCCATCACCCAGATCGAAGGGCAGGCGAGGGGCCGCGACGGCGTCCTCATCGCCTATCATGAGGGCTGGCACGTCGGCGTCATCGGCATCGCCGCATCGCGCCTGGTAGAGACGTATTACCGGCCGTCCCTGGTCATCACCGTCCGCGACGGCATCGGCAAGGGATCGTGCCGCAGTATCAGCGGTTTCAACATGTACGAAGCCCTGCAATACGCCCAGGATTTGCTCATCCAGTTCGGCGGCCACACCATGGCGGCGGGCTTTTCCGTCAGGGCCGAGAACATCGAAGCCCTGCGCCGGCGCCTGCTGGACTATGCGGCAGCGCATATGACGGCCGCCGACTACGTCCCCTTGGTCCACATCGACAAGCAATTGGAACCGGCCGATGTGACCTTGGACCTCATTGCTGAGCTGTCCCGCCTGGAGCCCTATGGCATGGGCAACAGCCGGCCCGTCTTTTCCCTGAGCGGGGCTACGGTAGAGGAAATCCGTCCCATCGGCCGGGAAAAGCAGCACGTCCGCCTCGTCGCCCGCGGCGCCGATAGGACACGCCTTTCCGGTGTCGCCTGGTCCCAGGCGGGCCTGTGCGACGCCATCGTCGAAGGCGACGTCATCGACGTGGCCTTCCAGCTCGAACGGAACGACTTCAATGGCATGTCGTCGCCGCAGCTGGTCATCCAGGACGTCCACCTGCCAGGCCGCCACATCGTCCTCAACCGGGCGGTCATGGTCGATATTTACATGGCCCTCAAGAAATGCATCCCCGACTGGGGCATGCCGGTCTGGCAGGTCCGCCGCCGTCTGGCTGCGGACCAGGGGGACTGTTATGATGTCCACACCATTTACGCTGCCATCGTCGTCCTCCGGGAAATCGGCGTCCTCAAAATACGCCATGATGACGACGGCCCAGCTTATTATTTTCCTATCCTTGCGGGGAAAATGGATCTTCATGCGTCGCCGACGTATGAATTGTACTGCAAGGAGTGAGGAGGTTTCATATTAGTGAGGAGGTTTCATATTATGGAATTTAAAGATAAAGATGTCGAATTCAAACACCTCATCGACACGATACATACGTATCTGCCCCAGGCCAAATGCGATGACGTGACCAAAGCCTATAACCTGGCCGAAGAGGCCCACAAGGACCAGCGCCGCGTCAGCGGGGAACCGTATATCCTGCATCCCCTGGCCGTCGCCCAGATACTGGCAGATATGAAAATAGATACGACGACCATTACGGCGTCGCTCCTCCACGATGTCGTCGAAGATACGTCGTACACCCTGGAAGATATCAAGAAGATGTTCGGCAAGGAAGTAGCCTTCCTCGTCGACGGCGTCACCAAGTTGAGCCGCCTCAATTACCGTACCAAAGAAGACCAGCAGCTCAACAGCATGCGCAAGATGTTCCTGGCCATGGCCAAGGACGTGCGCGTCGTCGTCATCAAGCTCGCCGACCGCCTGCACAACATGCGTACCCTGCGCTACATGCGCAGCGACAAGCAGAAGCGTATTGCCCAGGAAACGCTGGAAATCTTTGCCCCCCTGGCACACCGCTTAGGGATTTTCAATATCAAGTGGGAACTGGAAGATTTGTCCTTCCGCTACCTCGAACCGGACAAGTACTACGACCTCGTCGACCAGATGAAGCAGAAGCGCCACGTCCGCGAAGAAATCGTCAACGAAGCCATCGACGTCCTCAAGAAGGCCCTCGACGAAGCCCACATCCACTGCGAAATCAACGGCCGGCCCAAGCATTTTTACAGCATTTATAAAAAGATGAAGAAAGATAACCGCGACTTGAGCCAGGTCTATGACCTCTTCGCCATCCGCGTCATCGTCGACGACGTCAAGGACTGCTACGGCGTCCTGGGTATCGTCCACAGCCTGTGGAAGCCACTGCCGTACCGCTTCAAGGACTACATCGCCATGCCTAAGCCCAATAACTACCAGTCCCTGCACACGACAGTCATCGGGACGAGAGGGCAGCCTGTAGAAATCCAGATCCGCACCTGGGAAATGCACCGCATCGCCGAATACGGCGTCGCCGCCCATTGGCGTTATAAAGAAGGCAACCAGACGGCCAACAAGGACGCTTTCGATGAAAAAATGGGCTGGCTGCGCAACCTCCTGGAATGGCAGGACACGAGCAATCCGAAAGAATTCGTCAACGCCCTGAAGCTCGACGCCTTTTCCGACGAAGTCTTCGTTTTTTCGCCGCGGGGCGACGTCATCGACCTGCCCCAGGGTTCTATCCCCATCGACTTTGCCTACCGCATCCACACCGACGTCGGCCACCGTTGCGTCGGCGCCAAGATCAACGGCAAGATCGTCCCTTTGGACTATAAATTGAAGAACGGCGACATCGTCGAAATCATTACGTCCAAAGTCGGCAAGCCCAGCCTGGACTGGCTGAACATCGTCGGCAGCTCGGAAAGCCGCTCGAAGATACGC
>ERZ1023894.89-NODE-89-length-24434-cov-10.623487_pt1 | contig 24434 bp, 19 predicted proteins | sample MGYA00380398_ERZ1023894 | MGnify/ENA primary metagenome ERZ1023894 (study PRJEB33179, sample SAMN07448994) | human gut metagenome | biome: Human-gut; feature: Human associated habitat; material: Faeces | host: Homo sapiens | place: India: Bhopal | collected...
AATAAAAAAAGAGAGCTGTCGCACAAAGCCGAAATGGCTTAATGCGACAGCCCCTCTCTTTTTTTCACTCTTTCAGCACATACCCATAGGCGTGGATGCGTCCATCGTCTTCTTTTTCCAGATAGACGCCCTGGATTTCCGAGGCGAAGCCCGGCAATTCATTGAGGCCTTCTTCCAGGGCCTTGAAATACTGGACTGCCGTATGGGACCAGCGTTCGCCCGGGACGACGCAGAGGACGCCCGGCGGGTACGGCAGAGCGCCTTCGAGGGCGATGCGGCCTTCGATTTCATCGAGGGGCACCAGCTCACCCTGGCCGCGGATGAAAGCGTATTGCGCATCCTGGGCATTCATGGCGTATTCCGGCAAGTATTCCCGACGGAAGAGTTTCTTCTGCAGGTCCTTGACGTTCCGCGCCTTATAGAAATCATGCATTTCCTGACAGAGTTGGCGAATCGTATAGCCGGCGTAGCGGTCCGGATGTGAGTTGTAGACGCCGAGGAGGACTTCCTGCATGGGGACATCGTGGTCGACGAAGCGTTCAAAACGGACCAGCTGGGACACGAGGAGGCGCATCTTATTCTTATTTTCAGCCGGTGTCAGCAGGAAGAGGATCGAATTCAAATCACATTTTTCCGGGATGACGCCGTTACCGCGAAGGTACGTCGCCAGGATGTTGGCATGGATACCAAAATCTTCGTACTGTCCCGATTCAGCGTCGATGCCCGGTGTCGTCAATAACAATTTGCAGGGGTCGACGAGATATTGTCCCGGCCCGTATCCTTCAAAAGCATGCCACTTGGCATCCGGTTCAAAGGTAAAATAGGCCAGGTCGTTGGCCATGTCATCCGTATTGCCATCCTGCCAGGGCTTGCCGTAGACCGTCGGTGCCACGAACGGCCGGATATAGTGGCAGCGGCGCAGGATATCCTTGCGGGCTTCGATACCCATTTTCACGCAGTCCATCCACATCTTGCGGCCAGCCGCACCGGCATGGATTTTGGCGTTGACAGCGATAGTGGCGAACATGGGATAAAAAGGACTCGTCGACGCATTGGCCATGAAGGCATTGTTGAAGGTCTTGTGGTTGCAGTAGCGGGGCTGGTTATGGATATGGTTGTCCTTCTTATGGATCTGCGAAGCCTGAGAAAAACCAGCCTGCTGCTTATGGACCGACTGGACGACCATGATACCCGGATCGTCTTCATGCAAATCGAGGAGCAGCGGCGAGTAGTCCTTGAGCATGGGAATGAACTGTTCATAGCCGACCCAGGCCGAATCAAAGAGGATGTAGTCGCAGAGATGACCGATGCGGTCGACGACATAGCGGGCATTGTACAGCGTCCCGTCATAAGTGCCGAGCTGGATGACAGCCAAGCGGAAAGGCCGCTTGGCCTTGGCTTTTTCCGGATCCCGTTCGGCTGCCAGCTGGCGCAGATACGTTTCATCGAAACAGTGGGCGTCGATGCCGCCGATGAAGCCATAGGGATTGCGGGCCGTTTCCAAATAGACCGGCGTCGCCCCGGCCTGGATGAGAGCCCCGAGAGCGACGGACTTGTGATTGTTGCGGTCATAGAGAACCAAGTCGCCAGGCGTCAGCAAAGCATTGGTGACGACCTTATTGGACGACGAAGAGCCATTGAGGACGAAATAGGTCTTATCGGCATGGAAGACTTCGGCTGCAAAATCCTGCGCTTCCAAAGCCGGCCCTTCGTGGATGAGCAAATCACCGAGGGTCACGTCGGCATTACAGATATCGGATTGAAAAATATGAGGTCCATAGAAATCATAAAGATAGCGTCCTGCCGGATGCTTCTTGAAAAACAGGCCGTCCTGATGGCCCGGGCAGTCAAAAGGCGTATTCTTTTCACTGACGTAATCGACGAGGTCGGCAAAAAACGGCGGCAGCACAGCATGTTCATAGCGGCTGGCCAGGCGTTCGGCCGTCGAAATACAGCGGCTCTTATTGACCATTTCTTCCGTAAAGACGACATCGACCTTGTCGATATACTGGTCCGGCATCTTCTCGCCGCCCGGCATGATGACCATGATGGGAATACCGAATCCCGTTTCATCGATCTTGTCGATGTAGGCAAAATCCTGGTCCGAAATAACCGCTACGGCCACATCGGTGAAATCCGTCTGCTCAACAGGCACGATTTCCCGGTCGCTGTCAACGAAATAATACTGTACATCAAAGCTGTAAGCTATCTTCAAATGTTTCATATGTCTTCTCTCCCTATCCTCTTCCTTTGCATTGATATTTTAATAAATACAGCCCTATTGTACGCAATTCCCCCATGAATAGCAAGAAAAATATTTCGCAAATAGTACATTGGGGCCTAAAAAGCCGTTCATCGTAGGTCGTTCGTCGTTCATCGAATATGGGGCCTGACGGCCCCGCCGGTCGCAGGCCGCCAAAGGCGGTCTGAGAGGTTAAAGGTCGCCCCCTACGCACAAGGCCGTTGGCCGTGTATTTTTTTGCGAACTGCGACCTGAGCTCTATACTGGTCATATTATCAATTGCCGAGTATAATAAAAGTGAAACCTCAAAATTTCCATTTTTTGAGGTCTCAGAATCATGAGATAGCAAAAATCGCTTTTTTTTGAGGTAACTGCCATGAAATATGAATCCCTGTATTCACTCTATTACAAAGACAGCCAAATATGGGAAAAAGTATATCAGGAACGGTTTCACAGCCCCTTTAGCCGTCATTTGCCTTTGGCGATAAAGCAGTATCATCGTCGGCAAAGCCATCCTGCTTTTTTCTGCTATAGCGAAGAAATCGCCTTATCCTTGGAAAAAATTGCCAGCGAAGTCATGGACTGTCTTGACATTATACATCAAGTTCCACCGGCCGCTATCTCGCAGTTTTTGCATACGTCCCTAGTTGATGAAATCAAATCGACCAATGACATCGAAGGCGTGCGCAGTACGAGGAAAGAAATCTTGACGGCTTTTTCCGTCCCCGAATCGGAACAGTCATTTTACCGTCTGGGCAGCATCGTCAACAAATACATCAAAATCATTCAAAAAAAATACATCCCTTTAACTAACAGCCAGGATATCCGCCAGCTTTTCGACGATTTTCTGGCCGATGAAATTAAACGAGATGACCCCAAAAATCTCCCTGATGGGAAAATCTTTCGTAAGGATCGTGTCGACATCGTCTCACCGGCACAAAAAACTATCCATCAAGGAGTCTATCCGGAATCAGCTATCATTCAAATGATGGACGCAGCCCTCGATGTGCTGAATGACAAGACCATCCCTTATTTAATCCGTGTTGCTATCTTTCACTATTTCTTTGGCTACATCCATCCTTTCTATGATGGAAATGGCCGAATGGCGCGATTCATCACGTCTTATTTGTTGGCATTGCATTTACATCCCGCAATAGCCCTGCAAGTTTCTATCTTAATCAAAAAATACCGCAAAAGATACTACGACCTGTTTTCACATACCGATGCCGACATCAATCGCGGAGATTTGACCCCCTTCATCATAGGAACCTTGAAATTCATCGAACAGGCCACGCTTTTCACACACCATACACTCAAACATAAATATCAAACTTATCAAAAAGCCAAAGAAAAGCTCACCCAAACGCCGTCCTTGTCAACGAAAAATAAAACCACCGCTGCGATTTGCGATATCCTGCTACAAGCGGCTATCTTTTCCGACATCGGCGTTTCCGTAAAAGAAATCATAGAAACCCTAAACATTTCCGAAAACACAGTCTACAATCATCTGAAAAAAATTCCTGAAGAATATCTGTGGATAAATAAAGAAATACGGCCATACCGCTACCAATTGCGGTTATAAGGGCCTGACGGCCCCGCCGGTCGCAGTTGGCAGTTCGCATGCCGCCTCGGACTCAAATGCCGCTTCGCGGCAACAGACTCAGAATGACGACATCGCCTCGAGTGACCCTCGGCTCGTGAAAAAATAGTGGCTCGTGGCTCGTTGTTCGTGGTTCGTAAAAACTTACCATTATACTCGAATTAGCTGTGACCGAATCTCACAGCGGGCCGCACAAGGCTCCCTTTATAGGGGAGCTGGCCGCCAAAGGCGGTCTGAGAGGTTAAAGGTCGGCCCGCTACGCGCTGAGGGCTTCCCGAAGCGTCGTTGTTAGTTTGAGTCTGTCGCGGCAGAACGCCGCATCTGAATCCGCGAGAAAGGCCGTGGTTCATTATTCGTGGCTCGTAAAAACATACCCATTATACTCGAATGGGCTGTTATGAAATCTCTCTGGCGGGCTTCCCACGGGAAGCCCCTACAGTTCGGCCATGGGCCGTGTATTTTTGCGAACGGCTAACAGCTAGCTGCTGACTGCCAAAAAGGCGCTGTCGCATGTGCGACAGCGCCTTTTTCACTACAAACTTGATACTGCAAACTATATTCTATTTATCGATGACTTCCTTGACGATGCTGATAGCTTCTTTCAATTCATCCCAGGGGATGTTGAGCGGCGGCAGGAGGCGCAGGAGGCCGTTGGCTGTGAGGACGAGGACGCCGTGGTCGACGCAGCCTTCTACGACGTCCATGAGGGCTTTATTCTTGAGGGTGACGCCAATCATGAGGCCCATGCCGGATACGTGGTCGACGTGTTCGCACTGTTCCAGTTCTTCTTTGATGTATTTCCCTTTTTCCCGGACTTCTTCCATAAGGGCGTCGTCGAGGCGGTCGATGATAGAAATGCCGCCGGCCGTACAAATCGGGTTGCCGCCGAAGGTCGAACCATGGGTATGGTCGGTCAGGGTATGCTGTGTCGAATCGGCGAACATCGTAGCCCCCAAGGGCAGGCCGCCGCCGATGGCTTTAGCCGTCGAAACGATATCGGGCTGGATGCCGTAGCCCATGTAGGAATAGAGATAGCCCGTCCGGCCATTACCGGTCTGGACTTCGTCGACGATGATCAGGATATCGTGGGCATGCGCATATTCTGCGACCTGCTGGACATATTCTTTGTCGAGGGGATGGACGCCGCCTTCGCCCTGGACCATTTCCATCATGATGGCGCAGACGTTATTTTCTTCGCAGAGCCGCTTCATATCGGCAAAATCATCGGGTTCAGCATAGACGAAGCCGTCGACGAAGGGCCCGAAGTCTTCATGGAGCGAGTCCTGGCCGCACGCCGTCAAGGTGGCAATGGTCCGGCCGTGGAAGCTGTTCTTCAAGGTGACGATGGTATAGCGGCCGTCACCGTATTTGTCGTGCGAATATTTGCGGGCCGTCTTGATGGCACATTCATTGGCTTCGGCACCGGAGTTCGAGAAGAAGACCTTCTTCATGCCCGTCTTCTGGCAGAGTTTTTCGGCCAGGATGGTCTGGGGTTCCGTAAAGAAGACGTTGGAAATATGGCTCAATTTATGGAGCTGCGCTTCAACGGCTTTGATCCACACGTCGTCACAGACGCCGAAGATGTTGACGGCAATACCGGCGCTGAGGTCGATGTATTTCTTGCCGTCCACATCATACAAAATTGCGCCTTTGCCGTGGTCCAATACGGCACCGACCCGGTTGTATACATTGACGATATATTCTTTATCAAGGGTTTTATAATCTTCTGCCATTAGGGGATTCCTTCTTTCTTATAATATGGGAGCCTGACAGCTCCGCAGGCCGCTCAAAGAGACCGTTTTTCGTTCGTAGTTCATCGTTCATCGCGATGGCTTGGTATTTTTAACTCCCATACGATGAACGAGGAACGACCTACGACCAACGAAAAAAATTTATTTTCATGTGCTAGTCGCATTTATTTGCCGATTGAATAGTGCCCTACGAACATGGTGCCAAGACCCTCTTCGGTGAGCATTTCGATGAGGATGGCATGGGGAACCGTGCCGTTGATGATGAACACGCGCTTGACGCCGGCCTTGATGGCATCGGTGCAGCACTGGACTTTGGGAATCATGCCGCCGGCGATGATGCCGTCGTTTTCCAGCTGCCGCGCCTGGTCGAGGGTGATTTCCGTGAGCAATGAATCGGGCTCGTCCTTATCTTTGAGGACACCGTCGATATTGGTCATGGACAGCATACATTCTGCATTGAGGGCACCGGCAATCTTGGCCGCTGCCGTGTCGGCGTTGATGTTATAAGCCTGGCCGTTGGTGTCGGTCCCAATGGTCGAAATGACCGGGATATAGCCTTTATCCAGGTTATCTTTGATGATGGAAACGTCGACGTCGGTAATGCGGCCGACGTAGCCCAGTTCATCGCTCTGTTTCTGGACTTTGATCATCTGGTCATCGATGCCGCAGAGGCCGATGGCTTTGCCGCCGATGGTCCCGATGAGGTTGACCAGGTCCTTGTTGACCTGACCGGCCAGGACCATCTGGACGACTTTCATCGTTTCTGCATCGGTGACGCGCAGGCCGTTGAGGAATTTCGATTCCATGCCCAATTTATTGAGCGTCTCTTTGATGTGCGGGCCGCCGCCGTGGACGAGGACGACCTTGACGCCGATGAGGTTCAAGAGGACGATATCGCCCATGACCGATTTCCTCAGGTCTTCGTTGATCATGGCATTGCCGCCGTATTTGACGACGACGATTTTGTTGCTGTATTTCTTGATGTACGGCAGGGCGTTCATCAAAATCTGCGCCTTCTGGGCATTGGTTACGGATTTGACATCTTCCGAGACGAGTTCGATTCGTTTAAACATTACAATAGATTCCCCCATTAACTGCAGGCCTTCAAGGAATTTTGGAAGCCTAATTTTTTCAATAACTGTTCCAGTCCATCAGCCAGTGCCTCCTGACTGCACGGGCTGCTGCCGGCCATGCCGTTGGCCATGACGATGAACGTAAAGTTTTCCGTGTCGATAGCCGCCTTGGCCTGAGCCAGGGCGCCTTCGATGACAGCACTGCCGGCCTGGGCATCGGTCATGATGACACATAAGCCGTCGCTGTCGGCCGTACCGTCGGCGGCGACACCGCTCAGGGAACAGCCGGGCGTCCCACTGGACAAGGCTACCTGATAGGCCGTGACATCGCCGGCATTATCCAGAACCGCTTCCAGCGGCTGGCTGTCGGTCCCCAATCCTGCCGTCAGCGTCTTTAGGCTGTGGATGAGCAGGGACGGGCGGAAATACTGGCCTTTGGCCCCGCTGGCGACCAGGGCGATATCGTCTGGCGCTTCATCCATGCATTTCCCGGCAGCCTGGCAGACTTCCTGAGAAATCTCATGGCCCCGCGGCCCATCAGGAAGGGCCGTACCGTTGTGCAGGAGCAGTACCTTACCGGACTGAGTCATCAGGCCCTGACTCGTGGCGGTAACGATGGAGCAGTCGCGTCGGCTTACGATCATGGCGACATCCAATTTCACACGGCTGCTGCATAATCCACTGTACGTACCGGCAGCCTGAAATCCTTGCGGTACGCTGAGGCTATCATAAACCTGACTCATACTGACTCCACCTTTCATCTGATTCATCTAATACTTTAAATTCAGCCCCGTCGTGGGATCAATACCCATCATGAGGTTCATATTCTGGATAGCCGCACCGGAAGCGCCTTTGCCGAGGTTGTCGAACAAGGACGTGACCATGATGCGCTGGTCATTGCCGGTGACCAGGATTTCCATATCGTCGTAGCCGCTCATATCATTGGCTGCGATGAAGCCGCCCTTGTCTTCGCCAAAAGGAAGGACGTGGACGAAGGGGCAGCCGTCGTAATGGCTGGCCAAAACCTGCCAGACGTCGTGAGCCGTCACCTTTTTCGCCAGCAAGTGGCTGAAGAAAGGAATCATGACTTCCATGCCACTGTAGTAGTCGTCGACGATAGGCGTAAAGACCGGTTCCTGCGTCAAATGGCAGATGGTGACGATTTCCGGCAGGTGCTTGTGCTGCTGTACCAGGCCGTACTGGCGCGGTGCATATAAATCCTGCCCTTTGTCGCCTTCGTACTGGGCAATCATCTTCTTGCCGCCGCCGCTGTACCCGGTCAGGGAAAAAGCCGTCACCGGATAATCGGCCGGAACGATGCCGGCTTCTGTCAGGGGCTGTAAAATGGAAATGGCGCCGCTGGCGTGGCAACCCGGATTGCCGACGCGGTCGCTCTTGGCAATGGCTGCGGCCTGCTGGGGCGATAATTCGGGGAAACCATAGATCCAGCCCGGTGCTACCCGCCGCCCGGTCGACGTGTCGATGAGGCGGACATCACAACCTTCAGCCAGGGTTACGGCTTCGGCTGCGGCACCGTCAGGGAGACAAAGGAAGGCGATGTCGGCCTGTTTCATGCAGGCCCGGATGGCGTCGGGATCCTTGCGGACATCGTCGGCAATGGGAACCAATTCGATATCCTGGCGGGTACTGAGCCGTTCATGAATCCGAAGGCCCGTCGTCCCTTCATGACCATCAATGAATACTTTCGTTTTCACACTTCATCACTCCTATATCACATGGGCTGTGCCCTGACTATTTGTTGAATTTTTATTCATTATATATGCATTTTAATATTTTGTCAAGAATTATGCACGATTTTTTACATAAATAATCGTAAATAACCGTAGGGGCCGTCCCAAGGGCCTTTCTGGCCCGTCAGGTGCCGACCAACGGAAGGCGCAGGACGGTTGCCAGAACGGACAGCAGAGGCTGCGGCCCGCCTAACATCAAACATCAATAAAGGTAAGCGATGCACCTTCCCCGTCGGCATCGAGGCGGACCTTGACACCGTAAGGCACGAAGGCCTTGTCCTTGGTATGGCCGACGGGCAGTCCTTTGATGGCGGGTTTCCCGGCCAGATGGGCATAATAATCCAGGACCTGGTCCGTCGTGAAGTCGCCCGGGTCGTTGGGGCAGTCGGTGAAATCGCCATAGGCGATGGCGGCGACGCGGGACAAAAGGCCGCTCTGCCAGAGCTGGTTCAGCATGCGGTCAATGCGGTAAGCATCTTCGCCAGTATCCTCCAGGACCAGGATACAGCCCGTCCCGTCGAGGGCATAAGGCGTGCCGACAAGGGATGTGAGAACCGTCAGATTGCCGCCGACGATCGGCCCTTCCGCCTGTCCCGGAACGACGGTCGTCAGCTTCCGCCCGGCCGGCAGGGCCAGAGGGCCTCGCCATGCAGCTGTCGTAAGGCCCTGGAAGAACTGGCCTGCCGTATAGGCATCGGAGCCGCCGAGGGTGACCATGAGCGGTCCATTGGCTGTGACTAAGCGGCATTTTTCCCAAAGGGCAGTCTGCAAGGCCGTCACATCGCTGAAGCCGACGACCAGTTTGGGATGAGACGCGATATAGTCATAATCCAGCTTATCGAGGATACGCGCCGAGCCGTAGCCGCCATTGAGGCAGATAATGGCCTTGACATCATCGTCGTGGAACAAGGCATTGATATCGCGGGCCCGGTCCGCATCGGTCCCGGAAAAGAAACCATAATTCCCAGTGACCGTCGGCGTCATCTTGACGCGATAACCGGCCCGTTCCAGCCTGGCTACGGCCGCAGAAATATCCTGGCCTTCATCGTGCGTGGCCGGCGCTGCGATGCCGATGCAGTCACCGCGGTGCAGTGCCGGTCCCCGAAGGGCCGTTCCCGCCGTTACTCCCCCTTGTAATAACGCTCCATACCCTTGGCATAGCCATAGTCGTCATTCAGATATTGGCCCGTCTTCTGCTTGTAACAGAGATTGACGGCGACGAAATCGGCAATCTGATTGTGCTTGATTTCCTTCTTGCGCATAGGGATTTCCTGCCAGCTATGGGTCGAATCATTATACAGCCAGGCCTGGCCATGAGCCACCTTATAAGTCAGGGTATACGTCCCTTCAATATTCCCCGAATCCTCTGGCGACCGGAAGAGATTGACCTTAAAAATCCAGCCCTGACCGTCATCCTTCACGGTTTCCAGCGAACTCAAATCGACGTACATTTCATAACCCATGCCAAAATTAATCGGCCGGTAATGACTATTCGCAGCCAAAGGACTGTTGAAAAAAGCCTGACCGCTGCCAAAACCTCCGAGGGCCACCGCGGCCCCTAATGATAGAATCATTAACCCACGTTTCATATTCATACCAAAAACCTCCCTTCAAAGTATGCCTTTATTATACGACAAAAAAGAGGCTGTCGCACGTGCGACAGCCTCTTTTTGAGTTTTAAGTTTGTAGTTTTTAGTTTGCAGAAAATGGTAAAAAATTTAAAACCAGCTTCTACAAACTACAAACTCCATACTACAAACTATAAGTTATTCCATATCATAATCCTGCAAGGCAGCGACGTGGTGATAGCCTTCGTTTTTGCCTTTGTTGGCAAAGACGCGGAGGACTTCACGGGCTGTATCGAGGGAGGTCAGGCAGGGAACGGCAAGTTCTACGGCCATGCGGCGGAGGTTGAAGCCGTCGCGTTCCGGGTGTTTGCCATAGGTCAGGGTGTTGAGGACCAAGTCGATTTTGCCGTTGCGGATCAGGGTGGCGATATTCTGGCCGCCTTCGTGGATCTTGCGGACGATGTCGACGGGCATGCCGTGGTCGTTGAAGTATTTGCCTGTCCCTTCGGTGGCGATGATGTGATAGCCCAATTCCTTGAAGCCTTCAGCCAGCTGGAGGGCTTCAGCTTTATCGCGGTCGGCGACGGTGACCAGGATCGTACCGCCAGCGGGGATCTTCATCTTAGCGCCATTGACGGCTTTGTACAGGGCTTCGGAGTACGAATGGCCGATACCCATGACTTCGCCAGTCGATTTCATTTCCGGCCCGAGGGCGATTTCAGCCAGGCCGATCTTGCTGAACGAGAAGACCGGAGCTTTGGCGGCGACGTGTTTCTTGGCCGGCATGAGGCCGCTGTGATAGCCCATGTCCTTCAAAGTTTCGCCGAGGGCGATGCGGGTTGCGATTTCGATAATCGGGAAATGGGTGACCTTGCTCAGGAAGGGAACAGTACGGCTCGAACGCGGGTTGACTTCGATGATGTACAACTTGCCGCGGGAAACGACAAACTGGATGTTGACCGAACCTTTGACCTGGAGTTCCAGGGAAATGCGCGTCGTGTAGTCGACAATCTGGTTGATCATATCCTGGTCCAGATGCTGCGGCGGATAGACGGCGATGGAGTCACCGGAATGGACGCCGGCCCGTTCGACCTGTTCCATGATACCCGGGATGTAGACGTCAGTACCATCGGCAACGGCGTCGACTTCGACTTCACGGCCGACCATGTATTCGTCGATGAGGATCGGGTGGTCCGGTGAAGCGATGACGGCTTCACGGAGATAGCGTTCCAATTCTTTTTCGTTATAGACGATTTCCATAGCCCGGCCGCCGAGGACGTAAGACGGGCGGACGATGAGCGGGAATTCCAATTCCTTGGAAACCTTCATGGCTTCTTTATCGCTGGTAGCGATGCGGCCGTCCGGACGGGGAATGTTCAATTTGGCCAGGACTTCATCGAAGCGTTCGCGGTCTTCGGCGCGGTCCATGCCGTCAACAGACGTACCGAGGACGGTAACGCCCCGTTTGGCCAGTGGAGCTGCCAGGTTGATAGCCGTCTGGCCGCCGAACTGGCAGATGACGCCGACCGGTTTTTCCTTGTCGACGACAGCCATGACGTCTTCGACGGTAAGCGGTTCAAAGTACAGGCTGTCCGACGTATCGAAGTCGGTGCTGACCGTTTCCGGGTTGTTGTTGACGATGATGCTGTTCATGCCGGCTTTGCGCAGGGCCCAGGCCGAATGGACCGAGCAGTAGTCGAATTCGATACCCTGACCGATGCGGATCGGGCCGGAACCGAGGACGATGACGCTCTTCTTGCCCAGAGGCTTGACTTCGTCTTCGTCGGCATAGCACGAATAGTAATACGGCGTAGCGGCTTCAAATTCGGCAGCGCACGTATCGACCATCTTGAAGGTCGGCGTAATGCCGTGGTCGAGGCGGAACTGGCGGACTTCGTCTTCCGTCTTGTTGGTGAAGCCGGCGATGACGGCATCCGGCATGCTGTAGCGTTTAGCCAGGCGGATGTTATCGACCGTCAGGTTGTTGCGCTTCAAGTCGAATTCCAAGTCGATGATGTTCTTGATCTTATGGAGGAACCACAGGTCATAGCCCGTGATGTAATGAATCTTTTCTTCGCTGATGCCGAGGCGCAGGGCCTGAGCGACGACGAAGAGCCGTTCATCATCCTGTTTCTGCAGAAGTTCGACGATGTCGATGAGGGACTTGCTTTCGAGCTTCTTCATGGAAATATAGTTGACGCCGATTTCCAGGGAGCGGACGGCTTTGAGCAGAGCCCCTTCAAAGCAGCGGTCGAGGGCCATGACTTCGCCCGTAGCCTTCATCTGCGTGCCCAGGGTCTTGTCGGCGAGGGCGAATTTTTCAAAAGGCCAGCGCGGGAATTTGACGACGCAATAGTCGAGGGTCGGTTCGAAGCAGGCCGTCGTCTTGCCCGTAACGGCATTGGTGATCTGGTCCAGGGTCAGGCCTGTAGCGACTTTGGCGGCAACTTTGGCGATAGGATAGCCCGTCGCTTTGGAAGCCAGGGCCGACGAACGGCTGACACGGGGATTGACTTCGATGACGTAATACTGGTTGCTGTTCGGGTCCAGGGCGTACTGGACGTTGCAGCCGCCTTCGATCTTCAAGCGGCGGATGATGTCCAGCGATGCCGTACGCAGCATCTGGTACTGCAAGTCGTTCAGGGTCTGGCTCGGTGCGACGACGATGGAGTCGCCCGTATGGATGCCGACTGGGTCGATGTTTTCCATGTTGCAGACGATGATGCAGTTGTCGGCCTTATCGCGCATGACTTCGTATTCGATTTCCTTCCAGCCGGCAACGGAGCGTTCGACGAGGATCTGGTTGATCGGGCTGAGTTTGATGCCGCGCGTAGCGATCATGAACAATTCGTCTTCGTCGTGGGCGATGCCGCCGCCGGTACCGCCAAGGGTAAAGGCCGGACGGACGATGATCGGATAGCCGATTTTGTCGGCGAATTCGATGGCCGACGGGACGTCTTCAAAGATATCGCTTTCCGGAACAGGCTGGTTGATATCTTTCATGGCTTTCTTGAAGAGTGCCCGGTCTTCGGCTTCTTCGATAGCCGACAGATGCGTCCCGAGGAGCTGGACGTTATATTTTTCCAGGACACCGGCGTTAGCCAGTTCGACAGCCATATTCAGGCCGACCTGGCCGCCAAGGGTAGCCAGCAGGCCGTCAGGCCGTTCTTTTTCAATGACTTCCGTCACGTAGTCGAGGGAAATCGGTTCGACATAGACACGGTCGGCAATGTCTTCGTCGGTCATGATCGTCGCCGGGTTGCTGTTGATGAGGACGACTTCCAGTCCTTCTTCCTTCAAGGCGCGGCAGGCCTGAGTGCCGGCATAGTCGAATTCAGCGGCCTGACCGATGATAATAGGGCCCGAACCGATAACGAGTACTTTCTTCAATCCTTCTATCATGTTAGTTTTCCTCCATCATCTTGACGAATTGTGTAAACAGATACAAATTATCAGTCGGTCCCGGCGAAGCTTCCGGATGGTACTGGACGCACATGATCTTCTTGGACGGGACTTCAAAACCTTCGAGGGTGTTGTCGTGGAGGTTGCGATGGGTGATGACGACGTCATCGGGCAGAGAGGCTTCGTCGATGACATAGCCGTGGTTCTGGGACGTGATGTAGACGCGGCCCGTGCGGATATCCTTGACCGGATGGTTGGCACCGCGGTGGCCGAAGGTCAGCTTGCGGCTCTTGCCGCCCAGAGCCAGGCCGAGCATCTGAAGGCCCAGGCAGATGCCGAAAATCGGTTTCTTGCCGATCATCTTCTTGACTTCTTCGACGATGTACGGGACGTCTTTCGGGTCGCCAGGGCCGTTGCTCAGGAAGATACCGTCCGGATTGACGGCCAGGACTTCTTCAGCCTTGGTTTCAGCCGGGAAAATGGTCAGGCGGCAGTCGCTGTTGACCAGTTCGCGCAGGATGTTGGCTTTGGCGCCGTAATCCATGACGGCGACGTGGAAGCGGCCATCGCCCATGTGCTTGATTTCACGCGTCGTGACGCGGCGGACGAGCTGCGTTTCCAGCGGCGTATCGAAGAGTTCCTTGATAGCGCTTTCTTCCATCGTTTCCGGCACGATGACGCCTTTCATGACGCCCTGGCTGCGGATGGCCCGCGTAATGGCACGCGTATCGACGCCGTAGAGGCAGGGGATGTGGTGTGTCATAATAAAGGTAGACAGCTTGCCTTCGTTCTGCCAGTTGCTCGGTTCTTCACAGAGCTCGCTGACGATGAAGCCGGCAGCATAGGGACGGTCGGCCTGTTCGATTTCGTGGAACAAACCGTAGTTACCGATGAGCGGGTAGGTCATGGTAATGATCTGACCGGCATAGGACGGATCGGTGAACGTTTCCTGATAGCCTGTCATGCCCGTATTGAAGACAACTTCGCCGACAGCTGGTTCATCCATCAGCATGTTGCCATAAAACTTCTGTCCATTCTCTAATATGAGGACACCTTTCATTATAAAACCTCCCCGTTTTTCATTACAATTTCACCATTGACGATGGTAGCTGCGGCCTTGCCTTTGAAAATCATTTCATCGAAAGGCGACGCTTTTCCCTTAGAATAGAATTTCGAGGAATCTACCGTCCATTCTTTATCGAGATCGAGTACGGTCAAATCGGCATCCTTGCCCGGTGCGATGACACCGGCATCGAGGCCGAGGATCTTGGCCTGTGCCGTCGACATGGCATTGACCAGAGTCATGAGGTCGATATGACCCGTATGATACATATAAGTCAGCATGGCGCCGACGCTCGTTTCCAAGCCGACGAAGCCGCTGGGAGCCAGGTTGAATTCCTGGTCCTTTTCTTCCCATTCATGCGGTGCGTGGTCGGTGACGACGGCATCGATGGTGCCATCCTGCAGGCCGGCGACGCAGGCTGCGCGGTGTTCTTCCGAGCGGATCGGCGGGTTGACTTTATACCGTGTTTCAAAAGTGCGCAGGGCTTCATCGGTCAGGATGAGGTGCTGCGGCGTGACTTCCGCCGTAACCTGGACGCCGCGCTTCTTGGCCTGGCGGACCAGTTCGACAGCGTTCTTGGTGCTGATGTGAGCGATGTGGACCGGCGTGTGTGTCGCTTCGGCCAGGAAAATATCGCGGGCGACGGCAATGTCTTCGGCGACAGCCGGACGGCCTTTGATGCCCAGTTCGTTGGAAACGACGCCTTCATGCATGTTGCCGCCTTTGACGAGGCTCTGTTCTTCGCAGTGGTCGATGATGACCTTGTGGAACATGCTGGCATATTCCATGGCTTTGCGCATGAAATCGCAGTTTTCGACGTAACGGCCGTCATCGGAGAAAGCGGCGACGCCTTCTTTGGCCATGGCGCCCATAGCGGCCAGTTCCTGGCCCTGGAGGCCCTTGGAGATGGCGCCGATGATTTCGACTTTGACTTTGGCTTCCCGTTCGATTTTATACTTCATGCCGTCGACGATGATTGCCGAATCGATGACCGGCTTGGTATTCGGCATGGTCGCAACGCGGGTGATGCCGCCGGCAGCAGCTGCCTTCGTCCCCGTTTCAATCGTTTCCTTGCCGGACTGGCCGGGCTGGCGGAGATGGACGTGCATATCGATGAAGCCCGGTGCTACGACGAGGCCCGATGCGTCGAAGATTTCGGCGCCGTCAGCGCTCAGATTGGCTCCGACTTCCTTAATTTTACCATTTTCAATGAGAATGTCACAAATTTCATCCTGCTGCATGGCCGGATTTACGACTCTGCCGCCTTTAACGAGTAGTGTCAACGTCATCGCCTCCCATAATTGTCAGATATAATACGGCCATACGGACGGATACGCCGTTCTTGACCTGTTCCTGAATCGAAGAAAATTCACTGTAACATGTATCCGGTTCGATTTCGATGCCCCGGTTCATGGGGCCCGGATGAAGGACGAGGACGTCGTCTTTAGCCCACTTGAGGCGGTCGCGGTTGATACCGAAGAGCGAATTGTATTCACCGGCGCTGGGTAAGAAGCCGATGCCCTGGCGTTCTTTCTGGATGCGCAGGACGTTGATGACGTCTGCATCCTGGATGGCTTCCTTCAAGTCGTAGTGGACTTTGACGCCCATGGCTTCCAATTCCGGCTGGAGCAGTGTCCGCGGACCGACGAGGTGGACGTCAGCACCCATGGTCTTGAGGCCGTAAATATTGGAGCGGGCGACGCGGCCGTGGTCGATATCGCCGACGATGACGACCTTCAAGCCGTCGATATGGCCTTTGACTTCCTGAATGGTGAACATGTCGAGGAGGCCCTGCGTCGGATGTTCGTGGGCGCCATCACCGGCGTTGATGATGATCGGGTCGACGCAGCGGTCGGCAAACCAAGGCGAACCTTCCTGTTTCTGACGCATGACGATGGCATCGACACCCATGGCCGTTACCGTCAGCAGGGTATCGCGGAAACTTTCGCCTTTCTGGATGGAGCTTCCCCGCGGCGTGAAGTTGATGACATCGGCGCCGAGATACTTGGCAGCCATTTCAAAGGAACCGCGCGTACGCGTGCTCGGTTCCCAGAACATGTTGACCACCGATTTCCCTTTGAGCAGGGATAACTTCTTATTCCCGCTGTTGACGACGGCTTTCATCTTCTTAGCTACCTGCAGTATCAACTCAATTTCTTCTTTCGGTACTCCCTGGAGCCCCAACAGGCTTTTGCCCTGTATACTAACCATCGAATCCTCCTTGTAAAAAAAGACCTCTGCCGCAGGGCAAAGGTCATATTATAAGCATGGCAAAATATGTCCCTTTTTAGCCTCTCCGGACTATATTAAAGGTTCAATCTGAAAGTATTAGAATCGCACAGCCTCACGGGACTGCCACATATTCTTCTATATATTGTATCGGCCAGGGCCTATAAAGTCAAGCAGTTTTTTCACGACTTCAATCCGTCGAGGCCGGCGTAATGGTCACAGCCTGGGGCGTAATGGTGACGCTGTTGTAAAAGGCTTCAAAGAGCTGGGCCGGGACGTACATCGTACCGTTGACATTGACCGGGCCGGCACCGTACTGGAAGATGTGGTTCAAGTTGACCTTCTTGATTGTCCCGATCCGTTCGTACCAGTCTTCACCGGGTTTGACGATGATATAGGCGATATTCATTTCGACGCGGACGCTCTGGTCGTCAGGATCCCAGGTCACGGTATAACCGAGTTGTTCCGCCACTTTACGCAGAGGAATCATGACCACGTTATTTTCCTGTAATACGGCTCCATCAGCCGGGTCCATGACCTTGCCGGCAACGGTCAGCTGGCACTGCTGCACAGCCGTCAGCCCCGGAATCGACGTATACGGCCCCATAACCGGCCCTTCATCATAGGCCCAGGCCGGCCCGCAAGCCAAAGCCGCCACGACCATGGCTAAGATAATACTCTTCTTCATAAGGGATTCCCCCTTTATCCAAAACACAAAAATGAGTCATAAATAAGGACATATATAATATATTCGACAAATCCCGCCGTTTTCCTGCTAATATTTGAAAGAACGCAGGTCGCCCCTGGCTCCCCTATAAAGGGAGCCTTGCAAAAAAAGCGCTGCCATAGAAGACAGCGCTTTTTTGCAAAACTAAAAATCAAAGAATCCCGTCTGGTCGGCCATGGGTACGACGGGGAATCCCGTCGGTACTGGCTGGATGATCATGAACACCAGGGCTGCCAGGACGGCAATGCCCAGGGTGAGGTACGAGAAGCTTCCCTTTTCTTTATGTTCATACAAGCCGAACAGGCGGATGCCGACGGCCGAGCCGATAGTAGCGAACAGGGCGCCCAGCGAGAAATACTGGTACATGGCATACGACGCCAGCAGGCCGATGATCATGGCCCCGTTGATGACGATGGGATAGCACTTGGACAACACCGATTCGGGATTGCGGCGCATCGCCGTAAGCCAATCGGTCCCGTCGATACCGCTCAGGCCGGTGAGGAACGTCGATGCGTAGAGCATCTTATCCCACCAGGCCGTCCCCTTGCGGCGGTCTCCCGTCCGCCACATGACGAAGGCGTAAATCAAGATGGTCACGCCGCCGACGATGTAGTAGTAATTTTCCGGGATGAACTGGACGATAGCTGCACCGATAGTCACCAGGATACCGGCGATGACGACCATCTGGCCGATTTTCCCTTTCGTCGGCCGCGACTTGGCATCCATTTCCTTATAAATCTTGGCAAAGATTTCCATGAGGAAGGTAAAGACGAAAAAGACGATGCCAATGAAAGGATTGAGCGCAGCCAGGGCGATGGTAATCAAAATCGGGATGGCCAGGCGCACGCCGGGGAAAAAGGTGAAACTCTTGATCTTCATGACATGGAGCTGAGAGTACACCGTAAAATACGTAAAGACATTAAACATCAACATAGCGGCAATACATTCGACAGGCTTGGCCCCCATGTACAAGAACATGAGGAGGACGCACATGCTCATATTGATACCCGTAAAACGGGCGAACACCGTCCCCATCAGGCCAGCCACGAAGAAAGGCGCTATGGCCGATAACATTTCCATGAACAAAACATCTCCTGACCCAGATTATTTCAGATGGTGGCTGCCCCGTTCAGTCATGGGGATGCCCTGTTTGCAGAGCGGGCATTCTTCCGGTTTGTACGTCGGGACGGTCAAATGCAGGAGAGCCTGGACTTTATCTTTCGGTACGCCGAATTCAGCTTTACCGCCGCTGCGGTCGACGAGGAGGCCGACACCGACGATGACGCCGCCGGCTTTCTTGACGACATTGACGACTTCCTGGACGGAACCGCCAGTCGTGACGATATCTTCGACGATGAGGACGCGTTCACCCGGTTCGATGTGGAAACCGCGGCGCAGTGTCATAACGCCCTTTTCACGTTCCGTGAAGATAGCCCGCGTACCGAGTGCCTTGCCGACTTCATGAGCCAGCAGGATGCCGCCGGTCATAGGACCCATGACGGTCTGGACGTTCTGGTCCTTGAAACGTTCTGCCAATTCCTTGCAGAGTTTTTCCGTATATTCCGGATGCTGGAGGACGTTGAACTTTTCAACATACAGCGGGCTGTGCAGGCCCGACGTCAAGAGGAAATGGCCTTCGAGGACGGCCTTGGTGTCTACTAACAACTGTCTTACTTCTGCTTCTGTCATCATGATTGATTATACCCCCTGAATTTCTGCTAAAATCTTTTGGGCTGCTTCCTTAGGATCGGCGGCCTTGGTAATCGGACGGCCGATGACTAAATGAGATGCCCCGTCGCGCAAAGCCTGAGACGGCGTCGTGAACCGCTTCTGGTCATTGGCTACGGCAAACGTCGGCCGGATGCCCGGCCTGACGATGAGGAAATCGGGACCATTCATTTCCCGGATTTCCTTAGCTTCATACGGCGAAGAGACGGTGCCGTCGATACCGGCTTCCTTGGCCAGTTTCGCCAGATTCTTGACCGATTCGGCAATGCTGTACTTGCCGCCGATTTCCTTCCACGCGTCTTCGTCGATACTGGTCAGGACCGTTACAGCCAGCAGGCGCGGCCGTTCGATATTCAATTTGGCCGCTTCATCGCGGACAGCTTCGGCTGCCGCTTCCATCATAGCCCGGCCGCCTGTGCCGTGCAGCGTCATGAGGTCGGCGCCGAGACGGGTCAGGGCGCGGATGCTCTGGGCCACCGTATTGGGAATATCGTGGACCTTCAAATCGAGGAAAACATGTTTCCCCTGGTCCTTCAAATACCGTACTGCATCGGGACCGGCACTGTAAAAGAGTTCCATCCCGACTTTATAAAAAGAAACACTATCGCCAAGGGTTTCAACGAGCTTCTTCATATCATCCAGTGAATGGACGTCCAAAGCCGTAATGATGCGATCATCTGCCATAGGCTACCCCTCCTGTATATAAATGTATATAGGCATATCTAATTCATTGTGTCATGTTTTGGGAAGCCTGTCAAGGCAAAAAGCGCCTTACTTCGTCCATTGGCTGCGGTACCAGTCATAGGTCCGACGGATTCCTTCTTCCAAATCCATTGCCGGCACAAAACCTAAATCCCTTTTCAAGGTCTCATTACTGAGGACCGACCGCAGGATATCGCCCGTCCTGGGTGCCGTATACTGGACGGGGACCGTATAGCCCACGGCTTTTTCAAAACTGCGGATCAAATCGTTGATGCTCGTTTCCTGTCCGGTCGACACGTTCATCGTGTGACAGCCTTTGAGCGGCAGCGCCCGGATGATGGCCTGGGCAATATCGCCGGCATAGACGAAATCGCGGGTCTGATTGCCGTCGCCGAAAACCGTAATCCCCTGACGCTGGGACAAAAGCTTGCAGAAAATACTGACGACGCCGCCTTCGCCCTTTTCGCCCTGCCGTTCGCCATAGACGTTGGCAAAGCGGAAGACCGTCGCATCCATGCCATATAATTCGTGATAGACCCGCAGGTAATGTTCCGTCGCCATCTTAGTGATACCATAAGGGGACGTCGGCACGAGCCGTTCCGTTTCCTTCAGGGGGATATGGAGGTTGTCGCCGTAGACAGCGGCACTGGACGAAAAGAGAATATGCCCTGTGCCATGGATCCGGCAGGCTTCCAGCACGTGGAGGACGCCTTCCAGATTAATCTGGCAATCGAGGACAGGCTGTTCCACTGAAGTCGGGACCATCGTCTGGGCCGCCAAATGGATGACGGCATCAAAGTGATGGTCGGCAAAAAGGGCATCTACAGCCGCTTCATCGCAGACGTCGCCTTCTACCAGTTCCATCCCAGCCGGTACATGTTCTTTGGATCCGCTGGACAAATTGTCAAACACGACGACGTCCATATCGCGCCGTCCCTGGAGCTGTGCCAAAATGTGTGACCCAATGAACCCAGCACCGCCAGTAATCAATATTTCCATAATTTTAAGCCCCCTACTACTAAGGATACAATAATCATTTTGTCATCAATCAAATATATACTACATATTTTTATATATTGTATCAATAAATGAAGGATGAGGCAATGTTCCCGTCCTGCGAATCAAACGACGGATTTCTTCCAATTTACCTTCACTATCGGCGTTCTGCGAATGGAAATCGAGGAGCCTATCGAGATAGCCCTGTTCCCGCGCCAGCTGCTGGCTCCGGGGATAGACTAAATCAAAATAGAGGCAGAGGGCACCGACATAAAAGTCCATGAAGGTCTTCTTATTCTGCGTCCGCACCAGTTTCCCCTGGCGGGCCTGAGCCATGACGACATCGGAAATAGGCTGGTTTTCAAAGTCAGACCAGTCGACGTTCCAGATATTCTTCTTTTGGCGCATATACATGACATAAACCCGGAAAATATCGATTTTGTCGGCATCGCGGATGAGCTGGCAAAAGAGCTGCTGCCGCGGCGTCAAATCCCGGCGAAGCTGATAGACATTATGCTGGTCAATAGCCATACAAATCACATTATCCTGACTCATATCGTCCAGAAAATCGCGGATATGACCGTCAGCAAACAAGTAATGGGCCCCGTATTTGGCATGGTCCATGGACCGATAATCGACGAACGTATGATACTCCCGCAGCTGCTCAAAGCGGCCGATATCGTGGAGGACGCCGATGAGCCAGGCCAAATCCACATCATCCTGAAACAAATCCAGACTCAAAGCAATCTGTTCACACAACCCGCTCACCCGCAAAGAATGAGCATACTTCAGCCGGACGCCTTCTTCCTCCTGGTCAAAGCCCTGGACGTACCGCGTAAATTGTGATACCACAAAATCCCGATCCATACGACTCACCGAACCACCTTCCTTATGTATCCTTAATATAATTCAATTATAATGTTAATTATATCATATACGAGCAGACTTGATAATAACGCAGGCCGCAGTTCGCAGACCGCAGGCCGGAACTCATCGCCATCGGCGATGTCGTTCGTCGTAGGCCGTTCATCGTTCATCGACGCCGAATCAGATGCGGCGGCCCGCCGCAACAGACTCATGATTATATTACGAATCGCAAACCGTTTGTCATAAATTCTGGCTGTACACAGGATTCACAGCGGGCCGCCCGCCGCTGCTGTCCGTTCTGTTAACCGTCCTGCACCTCCCGATGGTCAGTACCTGTCGGGGTAGAAAGGCTCTGGGCGTCCCCTACGCACAAGACAAAAGCCAGCACACGCCGACTCTCGGCATGCGAAGCCACACCATTCTGCATAGAATGCCACCAAATCACACCGACGACAGCAGAAACAAGCAAAAAACAAAGAAAAATAAGCCACTTATGTTTCATAATATCTCACCCAATTCATTTCTCATAAACATCCATAGATGGTAAATATAGTTGTGCTTATTATACCCAAAATAAGCACTGAATGCTTCTCGTGAAAAAAGCCCCAACCGGGGCCTTTGTAGGAGTTATCACGTTCAGGAGGCCACTATTCGATACTCTTTTCCCCGTTTAAAAGAAAAGAAGCTTGGATTTAAGAATGACCTCCTGAACAATAATAGAAATCTCCCTAATTGTCACTAATCTTATTGATTATTCTCAAAGTAAATTCTTCAGTTTCTTCTACATCTAAAATGATAAATCCAATTTTTTCGATTAAATCATCTCTATTGATTCTATTTTCCATCGCCCATACAACATAATTTTCCATCTCTGCCATATACCGAGGTATTAAATCATCATAATCATTAATGGCCATAAAATAAGCGCCTATTGCAATCGCCGTTCTCTTATTCCCGTCTATGAAAATATGGTCTTTGGCAATCGTATATGTTAAAAAGGCTAATTTTTCAATAAAACTTGGATAATAAACATCATCTTGTACAAATAGTAAGAGACTCTCTAAATGTTGCTGATTATCCGGTACAATTCCATGTAATCCTCCAGAAACTTGTATAATATACTCGTGCTTTTCCAATGCCATTGCTAAAGTTATATAGTTCATGATGATTACTTATCCTTCAATCTCTTAAAAATATCAAGATGATCCTGAATTTGCTGATTCAAGCTTTTGCTTTTTTCTCCCAAAAACTTTTCAAAATCCTCTGAATCGACTGATGAAATATAGTCTTGCAGTTCTGCATGGTAAGCATCCCGAAAGCACAAATCCCTACTTGCCATTTTTGAACGGGCTTGCTCTATATAAATTTTCATAGAAGGATGATGTGTTAAATTTTGAATCAAAATCTCGACTTCTTCTTTTTTTAATTTTCGTTTTAATTCTTTGGCCTTTTGGCTAATATCATAAGCAACACCAGATTCTACAGCAGCAATATTGGTCAAGACTTCAGAATACATAGTATCTCTTAAATTTGACCTACTGTTTAACCTAAGAATTTTTTGATATCGCTTGGCATTCTCAAGAAAAATAGCCTTATAAATTTCATTAGTAAAATATTCATATTTATAGATACCCATATCCACAAATTCATTTAAAGCCTGTGTAAAAGCCCTTCTCGAACGATAATTTTCATAGGAAGCGTCTAAAAAAGAAGGGTCTCGTTGATTGATATATAAACGATGTCCTCCTGTTTTTTCAGTCAGCACATTCAAAACAATATCAAGCATCTGAGATCTAATACATTTTGCTTTTTCGCTATTTCTAAGCAACATTGCCATATTTAAGACGGCCTTAAAGCTGAATAAACCTAAGGTTCTGGTTTTGCTCCCGAAATTCATTTCGGGAGCAAACTTTTTGAATTCATCCAGTGCTGTACTATTTAAAACTTTATATCCATTATTTGTAATTTCCTCTAAATTCTTAGAAACCTGATTTTCGATTGTACGAATATCAACCTCATACAACCTAGCGACATATTCCTTCGTGAACCACATCGTACCCTTCCAATTCGTTCCATGTAAATTTAGTTGCTTTTCCATCGACTTAACTGCAATTAAATTATTTAATATATTTTGTCTATCAATTATTGAATTGGTTAAATTCTTTGCCATTATAACCTCCGCTACTATCGTTCAATAAAATATTTTATCTCCAAATCCTTATCTTGATATATACAGCAGTTCACAACTTTTTAAACAAATAAAGCAAGAAAATACGTTCGTTATCTTATATTTAAGTCTATTGCAAAACAAATACCGTGTCAAGATATCCCTACACTGTCATAATAAAATAATCCGGCCCAGTGATTTCACCACAGCCGGATTGTTTTTATGATTGCATTCTTCACTTTTTCATTGATATTTACGATGGCCCCACTCGGGGCCTGTCCTGTTCAAGGCGGCCCGCCGCGAACAATTGGTCAAACCACAGCAATGCGCCTAGGAGTCCGTTTCTCCAACGATAAACGATGAACAGCACTTGTCGAAAAATCCGATTCCCTACTATCCGCATAAGTTCCGCCGTCCCCTGTCTCATTAATCCTATTTCCGTGGTACGAAGATAGCGATTGACGACCTGGTTCCATGGGATAACTCGTCCGAAAGATGCAAGATAAAGATGCAAGATAAGGTAAAATATATTTCGCAAATTCAATTTCATAAAAAATAGACATAGTCT
>ERZ1023894.95-NODE-95-length-24032-cov-8.899946_pt1 | contig 24032 bp, 16 predicted proteins | sample MGYA00380398_ERZ1023894 | MGnify/ENA primary metagenome ERZ1023894 (study PRJEB33179, sample SAMN07448994) | human gut metagenome | biome: Human-gut; feature: Human associated habitat; material: Faeces | host: Homo sapiens | place: India: Bhopal | collected...
CGGCCCCCGCCGTCGCAGCAGGCTCGTCAGCCTCCACGCTCGGCTTGACAGGCATGATGGCTGTGCAGGGCGCGTTCGCCGAGCATGCGGCCATGCTGGATCGTCTTGGCGCGCCGTGGAAACTGTTGCGTGCCGCCGAGGATTTCGACGATTCGATCGATCGCGTGATCCTGCCAGGTGGCGAAAGCACCACGCAGGGCAAGCTGCTGCGATCGACCGGCCTGTTCGAACCCATCGCAGCGCACATCGCCGCCGGAAAGCCGGTATTCGGCACTTGCGCCGGCATGATTCTGCTAGCCCGCAAGCTGGATAATGATTCGAACATTTACTTTGGCGCGCTTGACGCCGTCGTGCGACGCAATGCGTACGGCCGTCAGCTTGGCTCGTTCGCCGCCACCGCCGATTTCGGCTCTGCTACTGGCGATTCCGCCGTTTTGGTTGAGCCGGGCGAACGTGTGCCGGGGTTCGCTGATTCCGCGTCGGGCGCGGGTTCGACTACTGAGATTTCCTCCGATTCCATCGTGCTGAAGGATTTCCCGCTAGTGTTCATTCGTGGACCGTTTGTGGCCGAGGTCGGGTCGGCCGCGACCGTTGAGACCTCGGTGAGCGGCAATGTGGTCGGTCTGCGCCAAGGCAAGATTCTCGCCACGGCGTTCCATCCCGAACTCACCGACGACACCCGCATCCACGAGCTGTTCCTGAGTTTGTAGCTTGCGATTCTGTGTAGCGCGCGGTCTGCGTTGCTCACGGTCTGCGTAGCACGCTGTGTACTCGCTTGAGCCCGTAGCGCGACGCACGCAAGCATATCGGCGGCTTCCAAGGATATTTCCTTGGGGCCGCCGATTTTTTATCTGTGGACTTTCAGCATCTTTTCAATCCCAACCAATACTGGGGAATTCATCGGAAAAATAATCCCCCGTAATACACCGACTTGTCCACATGCGTCCTGCCCACCCGCAATACGCTTTCGGGCTGCGCGCCTCCGGATGGTGCGGGCGGGTCGTCGTCCGCTGTCGACGGTGCTGCCGGTATACGACACGCCGATGTTTTGTAGGGGGTAGCGGTCGATGGGATGCAAATTTCCTTGTTTGAATTGACATGGTACACCGGAAAACCTATACTGTTTCAACAGGTACACAGTTATATCAAAAAGGGAAGGAAATATCCCGAATCAACTGAATGGTCAGTTGAAGACATATTGACGTGTATCTACCGCAGCTGGAGTGGGTTCGACGAATGAACGTACGTAAAGCGGGTGCCAATGATGGAACACAAGGAGGAATACATCATGGAGAAGAAATCCATCAGGATGATTGCGGCGGTGGCCGCTGCGGCGATGCTTGTTCCGCTGGCCGCGTGCGGTGGAGGAAACGCCGCCGACGGAAAGACCACGCTGTCGTTCTTTTCGAACAATTCGCAGGACAAGTACCAGCCGATCATCGACGCGTTCGAAAAGGCCAATCCGGACATCAAGATCGACTACAGCACCACCACCGGTTCCCAGAGTGGCTACCAGCAGACGCTGCAGACTCGAATCTCCGGCGGAAACCTGGCCGACGTCTACATCGTTCCTCCGGAGGCGTTGAGCGATCTGGTCAAAGGCAACTACGCCAAGGACCTGAGCAATGAAAGCTTCATGGATAAAATCGGCGATGCCGCAAAAAAGGCCTATAGCGTGGATGGCAAAGTATACGCCATGGGCGTGAGCACCTGGACCAATGCCTGGGTGTACAACAAGGATCTGCTGAAGAAGGTCGGTTACGACTCCATCCCGGCGACGTGGGATGAATTCCTGACCATGTGCGGCAAACTCAAAGCCGCGGGAATCACCCCATACCTTGAGCCGAAGGATGGACTGGGCAACGCCGTCGAGGGCTGGATCGGCGCTGAATCCGCCAAGCAGGGCGAGGCGCTCGACGCCAAGATCGACGCCGGTAAGGACACGTTCAAGAACGTGTATGGCAAGTACTACGGCGAATGGGACAAGCTGATCAAGCAGAACCTGATGAGCTCCGACGTGTCCGGCCTGAGCGGCGACCAGGTCAAGTCGGAATTCACCGCCGGACGTCTTGCGGTCTATCCTTCCGGCTCGTGGGACATCGACAGCTTCAATGAGACCGGCCTCAACTACGGTTTCGGCCAGATCCCTATGCTGAAGAAGGGTGACACCCCGTACGCGCCGGGCTCCATCGATCCGGCCTTCGGCATCAACAACAAGATCTCCGGAGACAAGCTCAAGGCCGCGGAGAAGTTCTTCACCTTCCTGACCTCCGACGAGGGCCTCAAGCTGTACCAGAAGCAGCTGGGCCTGATCCCGTCCGTCAAGGGCTTCAACGCCACGGTGGACGACCACTTCAAGGACGCCTACGACCTGTACATCAAGACCGGCAACGTGTACCTGAATTCCGCCCACTGGAGCAAGGGCACCACCGCGCTGCGCGCCGAGACCTTCACCCAGCTGCAGCAGGTAGCCCTCGGCTCCATCAGCCCTACGCAGGCCGCGGAGAACCTCGATTCCAAGCTCAAGACCCTCTCCTGATCCATCGCGAACAGACATCCATCGCGGCAGGCTGGCGCGGACCCTTCCGTCCGCGCCACGCCTGGACCTGCCAATCTCACGTTTTGTAGAAAGCAACCAACATGTCAGTATCAACAGCGTCAGCGGCGCGTCCACATTCCGCTGATCAGATAGAGGCGTTGCATCTCAAGCAGCGTCGTCACCGCAACTTCATGGAGAACTTCGCCTCGGCACGCTTCCTGCTGCCGATCATGGTGGTGTTCATCGTGGTGATCCTCATCCCATTCCTGCAAAGCCTGGTGTTCAGCTTCACCGATTACTCCGGTTACAATTTCGCGGACGCGAAGTTCGTGTGGTTCGCGAACTACGTGCAGTGCTTCAAGGATCCGACGCTGCTCGCGGGCCTCGGCTTCACGCTGCTGTACACGGTGGCCACCACCGTGCTCATCACCGTGATCGCCCTGCCGCTGGCTGTGGTGCTCAACCGCAAGTTCTTCGGCCGTAACTTCGCCCGTTCCCTGTTCTTCTTCTTCTCGGTGCCGTCCATGGCCGTGCTCGGCTTGGTCTGGCAGTACATCTTCTCCCCGCTGAAGTCCGGCGTCGTCAACACGCTGCTCGCCAAGATCGGCATCGATGCGATTCCGTGGTTGTCGAATTCCGAACTTGCCAAATTCTGTGTGATTTTCGTAGCGGTATGGGCTCAGATCGGCTGGCACGCCACGCTGTATCTGGCGTATCTGCAGGCTATCCCCGCCGATATCTACGAACAGGCCGCCGTCGATGGCGCAAACCGTCGCCAGCAGTTCTTCAACATCACACTGCCCCAGATGGTTCCGGCCATGGGTGTGAGCATCTTCATGCTGCTTACCGGTGGTTTGAAGGTCTATGATCTGCCGTATGGCCTCACCAGCGGCGGTCCGGGCTACTCCACCTACACCGTGACCCAGTCCATCATCCTCACGGGCATCGGTTCGAGCCGGTACGGACTGGGCTCCGCACTGGGCGTCATCTTCTTCATCTGCTGCGCGCTGTTGGTCGCCCTGCAGCAGGTAATCACCAATCTGGTAGAAAAGAGGCTGTCATGACTCTGCAGCAACGCGAGCGTATCGGCTCGATCATCCGTTCCGTCGTCGTCATCGCTATCGCGCTGATCTGCGCGGTGCCGCTGTACGTCATCGTCATCAACACGTTCAAAAGCAGCGCCGAGATGTCCATGGACCCGATTGGGTTACCAAAGACATGGAATTTCGAGAACTACACGTATGCATTCGGGCATCTGCCCATTGTCAACGCCTTCAAGAACACCATCATCGTGACGGTGGTCGGCGTCGGCCTGCAGGTGCTGTTCGGCGCGCTCGCCGCATACGGCATGATCCTGAAGAAGAGCAAGTTCACCGCCGTGATCGGCGTGCTGCTCATGCTGTCCTTCATCATCCCCGGCCAGACGCTGCTGATTCCGCAGTACCGCATGGAGGCACAGGTGGGTCTCGTCGATTCGCTGCTCGGCCTGATCGTGCTTTACACGGGCGGCGCGACCTTCTGCTACTTCTTGATCGTGCAGTACATGCGCGGCCTGCCGTATGAGATCATCGAGGCCGCCCGTATCGACGGCGCCGGTCCGTTCCGCATCTTCTGGACGATCGTGCTGCCGCTGATCCGCCCGATCCTGACCACCGTCATCGTGTTCCAGACCATGGGCACGTGGAACGACTTCATGACGCCGAGCGTGAACATCTCGTCGACCACCAACCCCCCCATCGTGCGGCCGGCGGTCACCGCGAGCCGCACCTTCCCGACGAACTGGCCGTTGTTCATGACGGTCACCACCATCGCGCTCATCCCGGTGTTCGTGTTCTTCATCTTCTGCCAGCGTTGGATCGTGGCCGGCCTGGTCGCCGGTTCGGTCAAGGGCTGACCGGTCCTCCTGCTTGCGGGAATTCGACAAGGAGCAGCGTTATGCGCTATGAGGTTGATCTTTCGGAAGCCAGCAAGTTCGCGCGGACGCCCGCATACGGGATCCCCGTCATCCGCGCCGCAGCCGCATGCGGGCCGGATGGCGGGACCCTGGGCGCCACGAACCGCTTCCTGACCCGTGACGGATCGCCATGGATCCCCATCGCCGGCGAGATGCACTATTCGCGGATCGCCGCCGAACGGTGGGACACGGAACTCGCGAAGATGGCCGCGGCGGGCATCGACGTCGTATCCACCTACGTGTTCTGGAACCACCATGAGGAGCGCGAGGGGGAGTGGGATTTCTCCGGCAACAGGAACGTGCGCCGATTCGTGGAATTGTGCGCCCGGCACGGACTGCACGTCATCGTGCGGCTGGGCCCGTTCTGCCATGGCGAGGTGCGCAACGGCGGACTTCCCGACTGGCTGTACGGCAAGTCGTATGAGGTCCGTTCCCTCGACGCCGGCTTCCTCGATGCGGTGCGCGGTCTCTACGCGCATATCGCGCAGCAGCTGCGCGGCCTGTATTTCAAGGATGGCGGGCCGATCATCGCGGCCCAGGTCGACAACGAGTACATGGCGTCGTCGGCTCCTTGGGAGATGACCACCGGCATCAGCCGTGAATGGGTGCCGTCCGGCCACGATGGGGCCGGCTACCTGGAACGGCTGCGCGACATCGCGATCGAGGAAGGCATCGACCCGCCGATGTTCACCTGCACCGGCTGGCAGTCACCGGTTCCGGACGACATGCTGCCGCTGTGGGGTGGATACGCGTACCGGCCGTGGCTGTTCTACGACGGCGTCGGTGCCGAGGGGATGACGGAGCATCCCGCCACCGACGAGTACCGATACCGGAGGCTGCATGGCTCCAGCACAAGCGACGGCTTCGATCCCCCGTACGATCCGGACAGCCGCCCGTACGCCTGCTGCGAGATGGGCGGCGGGATGTTCAATTCGTACGATTACCGTTTCGTGCTGCCGAAGCGCTCCGTCGACGCGATGGCCAACATCAAGCTCGGCTCGGGGTGCGATTTCCTCGGCTACTACATGTTCCATGGCGGAACCAACCCGAAGGGCGCGGCCGGATTCCTCAATGAGGGGCAGACCCCGAAACGCTCCTATGATTTCCAAGCGCCCCTTGGCGAATTCGGACAGGTGCGGGAATCCTACCGGCGGCTGCGCACCCTGCACGAGTTCGTCAAAGCCTTCGGGCCGGAACTCGCCGGAATGCCGGTCTCGTTGCAGGACGGGCAGGACCGCATCGATCCGTCCGACTCCGAGACCCTCCGGTATGCCGTGCGCAGCGATGGCGAACGGGGTTTCGTGTCCATCGACAACTTCCAGGACCATGCGCGCGTGCCGAGCCGTCACGGTGAGCAAATCGACGTGACGACGGGTACCGGTGAGCGCATACGGTTCACCGGCATCGGCCTCGCCGAGGGGGAGAACTGCATATTGCCGTTCAACATGGATCTGGACGGCGTGCGGCTCGTCCGCGCCAACCTGCAGCCGGTCACCGTGCTGCGGGTGCCGGGCCGACCGTTCCGCACGTTCGTGTTCCTCAAGCCCGATGGCATGGATGAGCTGACGTTCCATTTCGAAGGCGACATCCAGGACGTCACCGTCGGCAAGGCGGATTTCGAACGCTTCATGGTCCGGGACGCGGCGGAGATCGTATGCGTCACACGAGCGCTCGCCGGGCGGATGACGGTGTTGGACGGAGGCCTCGCCTTCGTCGACGACGACAACGCGTTGCTGTACGAGGACGGCGATGGGTGGACGCTGGAATCGCCCCGCGCCGAAAACGGGATCGCCGCATATCCGGAAGGCTTGCTCGGCTCTCCGCGGCCGGTGGAGCCCGTATCGGTGTATGCGCGTCTGAGAAGACTGCACGCCGATCGGTACGAAATCGCTTTGCCGGCTGGCATGGGACGGCTTTTCCGCGATCAACGGCAGGTCGCCGATGTCATGCTGAACATCGCATACCAGGGCGATATCGGCTGGCTGTTCTGCGGCGATGTGCTGATCGCCGATAATTTCTGCAACGGCGAGACATGGCAGGTCGGATTGCGCGATTACGCGGATGCCATCGATGCCGCTGGTGGAAAGCTGACGCTGGTCGTCACGCCGCTGAGGCGCGGGGTCCGCGTGAAGGTAACATCGTCGATGGCGGCCCGCCTGGAGCAGTCCGATGCGTGCGTCGCTGACGTCACCGACGTGTATGCTACACCGGTATACCACATGCCGGTGGGCAAATAACGAATGTAATATACAAAAAACCATGGCTTTATGCCAATTACCAAAGGAGATAATCGTGAGTGCGCGACGCAACTTCGAATGGCCGGAACTGCTGACCGCGGATGGCCGCGGCATCGCCTTCGGTGGCGACTACAATCCCGACCAATGGTCCGAGGACATCTGGGACGACGACATCCGCCTGATGAAGCAGGCCGGCGTCAACACCGTGGCCCTCGCCATCTTCAGCTGGGATCGCATCCAACCCACCGAGGATCGTTGGGATTTCGGCTGGCTCGACCGCATCATCGACAAACTCGGCAATGCCGGCATCGTGGTCGACTTGGCCTCCGCGACGGCGACCGCGCCGCTGTGGCTGTACGAAAGCCACCCGGAGGTCCTTCCGCGTGACAAGTACGGCCATCCGGTCAACGCCGGCTCGCGCCAATCCTGGAGCCCGACCAGCCCGGTGTTCAAGGAATACGCGCTGACCCTGTGCCGCAAGCTCGCCGAACGGTACGGCACCAACCCGTATGTGACCGCATGGCACATGGGCAACGAATACGGGTGGAACAACCGCGAGGACTACTCCGACAACGCGCTCGAGGCCTTCCGCGCATGGTGCCGCCGCAAGTACGGCACCATCGACGCGCTCAATCAGGCGTGGGGCACCACCTTCTGGGGCCAGGAGATGAACGGCTTCGACGAAGTGCTCATCCCACGGTTCATGGGCGCCGACTCGATGGTCAACCCCGGCCAGAAGCTCGACTTCGAACGGTTCGGCAACGACATGCTCCTCGACTTCTACAAAGCCGAACGCGACGCGATCGCCGAAATCTGCCCCGACAAGCCGTTCACCACGAACTTCATGGTCTCCACCGACCAGTGCTGCATGGACTACGCCGCCTGGGCCAAGGAAGTGAACTTCGTATCCAACGACCACTACTTCCACGAGGGCGAATCCCACCTCGACGAGCTGGCCTGCTCCGACGCTCTCATGGATTCGCTCGCGCTCGGCAAGCCGTGGTACGTCATGGAACACTCCACCTCGGCGGTGCAGTGGAAGCCGCTTAACACCCGCAAGCGCAAGGGCGAGACCGTGCGTGACTCCCTGGCCCATGTGGCCATGGGCGCCGACGCCATCAACTTCTTCCAGTGGCGCGCGTCCGCGTTCGGTGCCGAAGCGTTCCATTCGGCCATGGTTCCGCACGCCGGCGAGGACACGAAGCTGTTCCGCCAGGTGTGCGAGCTGGGCGCGTCGTTGCACACGCTCGCCGACGCCGGCGTGCAGGGCACCGAATTGGCGCACTCCGACACGGCGATCCTCTTCAGCGCCGAATCGGAATGGGCCACCCGCTCCCAGACCCTGCCGAGCATGAAACTCAACCACTGGCATGACGTGCGTGACTGGTACCGCGCGTTCCTGGACGCGGGCTCGCGCGCCGACATCGTGCCGCTCGCCTACGACTGGAGCTCGTACAAGACCGTCGTGCTGCCGACCGTGCTGATCCTGAGCGCCGCCGACACGCAGCGGTTGGCGGACTTCGCGGCCGCCGGCGGCCGCGTGGTGGTCGGCTACGCGACTGGACTGATCGACGAGCATTTCCACACTTGGCTCGGCGGATACCCGGGCGCGGGCGATGGCCTGTTGCGCTCGATGCTGGGCGTCCGCGGCGAGGAATTCAACATCCTCGGCGCCGAAGCCGAAGGCGAGCCGGGCGAGATCCGACTGTCGTCCGCCGACGATTCGGCCGCGCTGAACGGCACCACGACCCGCCTGTGGCAGAACGACGTGAACGTGACCGGCGAACACGCGCAGGTGCTTGCCACGTACGCCGGCGAGGAAGCGGACGAATGGGAGCTCGACGGCACGGCCGCGGTCACCCGTAATCCGTACGGCTCCGGCGAAGCGTATTTCGTCGGCTGCGACCTGGATGTGGCCGATCTGACGAAGCTGGTCCGCGCATATCTCGCGGCCTCGTCGCAGGAGAATGCCGACGTGCTGCACACCGTGCGCGCCTCCGCCGACGCCACCTTCGACTTCTACCTGCCCCGTGGCAAGAAGACGGTCGAATTGCAAGGCATCGAAGGCGAGCCGGTCATCCTGTTCCAGACGGATCGGGAGGAAAAGCCCGGCTCGTACACCGTGCGCCGCAACGGCGTGCTCGTGGTAAGGCGGTAAAGTCGGAAGTCGAATATCGATGACGGATGCGGTTAGGGGGAGATATGGCCGAAGTGAAGCCGGACAAGTCCGACAGGAAACGCGTCACACTGCGTGAAGTGGCGCAAGAGGCCGGAGTCTCCCTCAAAACCGCGTCGAACGTCATCAACCATTCCGGCCGCATGGCCGACGCCACACGCGAAAAAGTGCAGGACGTCATCGACAGGCTCGGCTACCGCGTCAACGTGTCGGCCCGCAATCTCAATCGCGGCAAAACCGGCTTCATCACGCTCGCGGTGCCGAGCCTGACCGCGCCATATTTGGCCGAACTGGCCAACCGGGTGATCGACGCGGCCCGCATCTACGGCTATTCCGTGTACATCACCACGTATGCGGAAGGATCCGCGCAGGGTGCCCGCGCGCTGTTGCGAAACTTCAATGCCACGGTGTCGGACGGCATGATCCTGTCCATCTCCGAAGTCGAGGATCTCGATCCCGAGGACCTGGACGTGGATTATCCTCTGGTCTGCGTGGGCGCGCGGTCCACGCATGGCAAGGCGGACCATGTCACCCCGGACGACGTCCAGGAGGCGCGTCTCGCCGCGCAATACCTGTTCGACCACGGTGCCACGAATCTTGCGGTGATCGGCTCGCGAACCGATCCGGAGCATATCCTCGAGCTGCGCGACGCCGTGGAAGGCAACGCGCAGCTGCGCATGCGAGGCATATTCGAAGCGTGTGCCGACCAAGGCGTCGAATTGGACACACGGCTAGTGCCCAACGTCGGCCAGGATTGGACCATCGGCTCGGGCGCGCGCATGACGCAGCGCATCGTCGACTCCGGCATCCCCTTCGATGGCATCGTGGCGTTCAACGACCAGCTTGCGTTGGGCGCACTGTTCACTTTGGCAGCGAACGGCATCGCGGTGCCCGACCGGGTGCAGGTGATCGGCTTCGACAACAACGAGGAAGCCGCATATTTCCAGCCGCCGCTGACCACCATGGATTCCTGCCTCGACTGGATCGCGCCGACCGCGGTCAGCCGCATCATCAACCGCATCGACGGCAGCCGTACGTTGGAACCGGAGCTCATCACCACCCAATCCCGCATCATAGCCCGCGCCACCACCCGTGCCTAGTGTCGCGTGTTTGGTTTCGCGCCGCCTAGTGCTCCCGCTTTCCGCATGCCTTCTCCTCCCCTGAGTGCCCTCCTCGCTTCCGTCGCAGGCCTTGATTCCGCTCTTCCGGCACTGCCCACGCTATCTGTGCGCCAGCTCCGCCCTTTCCAGAGCAGGCCTTGGACCTACTCTTCCGGTACTGCCCGTGTCGCTTGTTTTGTGTCACGATTCGAAAAAATGGCCAAAATTTTGGATCGTGACACATCGCTTTCGGTTCGGGGGTATGTTTTTTGAGGCATTTTCCTTGGAAATGCGCCGATTTATACCCCCGTATTGTTTTTTTGGAAGGAAAAATGTGTCACGATTCGAAAAAACAGCCGAAATTTCGAATCGTGACACATTTCGGGAGACTCCGCCACTCACCTACGCTTCACCGCGCACCTACGCTCCGCCACCTGCCACGCGCCTCACCGCTCCGGCACGCTTTGCGCCGGGCAGCCATGCAGCACGGACAGCATCGCCCGCTTTTCCTTGGTGGTGACGCTCAGCCCATACTTGGCTTTCACGCCGATCTGCCGGGCCACGTACTCGCACCGGTACGCGCCGTTCGTGGGTAGCCAGTACGCGGCCGACGCGGATCCCTTCTCCTGATTGGCGGGCCCGTCCACCGCGAGCAGGTTGTACATGTCGTTGCCGAACCGGTACCGCTTGGCTTGGTCCCACGTGCTCGCGCCCGACCGCCAGGCATTCTCCAACGCCACCACATGGTCGATCTGCACCGCCGACGAGGTGCGCGCGCCGCGTACGAAGTGGATTGTTTTGCCGGTGTACGGGTCGGCCAGCGTGCCCGATTCCACTTTGCATCCATGCTGCCGGTAGCGCACGTCGGTGAGGTCGCGCGCCAGCACGTCTTCGCGCACGTCGCATCCGTTGCCGTCGTCATCGGTTTGGCGGAAGCCGAACAGGTCGCGATCGTAGCCGGCGTGCCGCTGATTATCGTCGACCGTCAGCTGCTGCAGCGTTTGCGCGGCGGTGCCTGACGCGGTGTATTCGCCTGTTATTTCGCCGACGGTCGGGTTTGCTTTCGGCATGAGCAGGCCGATGGTGACGCCCGCCACCACGGCGATCACCAGCAGGATCAGTATGCGTTCCACCGGCCCGTCGGCATTGAACAGCCGTCGGCGAAAATGCGTGCCGTCACGCGATCCGCGCCTTGTCATCGCACCCTAAGCAGTCTCACGCGTACGTGAACGTCATCGGATCGTGCCCGGCGCGCGTCGGCCCGTCGAGCGCATCGATGGCCGCATGCTCGGCAGGGCTGAGCACGAATCCGAACAGGTCGAGGTTCTGCTTCTGCCTGTCCGCATGCACCGACTTGGGAATAATGATCGTGCCGTTTTCGATGTGCCACCGCAGAATCACCTGCGCGGGCGTGACGCCATGCTCTTCGGCGATGCGCGCGATCACGCCGTCGCCGGCGTTCAGGTCGGCGCCGCGAGCCATCGGCGAATACGCCTCGACCGCGATATTGTGCGCCTTGCAATACGCCACCACCTCGCGCTGCTGCCACGTGGGATGCAGTTCGATCTGGTTGACGGCCGGGTATTCGCCCGTTTCCTTATGCAGCCGCTCAAGATGCTCCGGCAGGAAATTGCACACGCCAAGCGTACGCACGCGACCCTCCGCGCGGAACTCGTCGAACGCCTTCCACGTTTCGCCGGAACGCCAATTGAACGGGGTGGGCCAATGCAGCATATACATGTCCACATAATCGAGCTGCAGCAGGTCAAGCTGACGGTCGAACGCCTTGCGTGCGGAATCGTACCCCTGTTCCGAATCGCGCAGCTTCGTCGTGACCCACAGGCCTTTGCGCAGCTCTCCCTCCGTGAATCCCGTGTTTTTCAACGCACGCCCCACACCGGCCTCGTTGTTGTACCCCGCGGCGCCATCGATGTGACGGTATCCGGCTTCCAGCGCGCTCTCGACCACGGGGGTAACGCCCTCGTCGTCGATGCGCAGCACGCCCAAGCCGATCTGCGGAATCAGATTGCCGTCGGAAAGCGTCACCATCGGAGTGTGGAAAACAGTCATGGAACAACCCCTTGAGTCGAAATGCGATGTTCTCTGCACCAGTTTAGCGGCTTCCGTGATCGCGGCCTGTCCGCCCCACAATCGGCGCATGTTCGGCAGCTGTTCAGCTTTCCGTAACAGACGTAACAATTCTGCGCGGAAAACGCACTATAACGTTGCGTGGATATGAAGAACGATATGGATTCGAAGAATATGACGATCACTGCGCAGCATGACCGATCCGCCCGGCCGTACCACCACGGCCACGCGCTCGCCGGCATCCTCGGCCCCGCGTTCGTGGCGGCGGTCGCATACGTGGATCCGGGCAACGTGGCGGCGAACATCACGTCGGGCGCGCGCTACGGCTACCTGCTGGTGTGGGTGCTGGTGCTGGCCAACTGCATGAGCGTGCTTATCCAATACCAGTCCGCGAAACTCGGCATCGTCACCGGCAAAAGCCTGCCGGAAATCCTGGGCGAACGGCTTGGCGACGCGGGCCGGTTCATGTTCTTCATGCAGGCTGAGGTAATCGCCATCGCCACCGATCTGGCGGAAGTGATCGGCGGTGCGATCTCACTGAAACTGTTGTTCGGTCTGCCGCTGTTCGTCGGTGGTTGCATCATCGGCGCGGTGTCGACGGTGCTGCTGATTTTCGAAAAAGGCGCCACGCATCGCATTTTCGAAAAACTCATCATCGGCCTGCTGCTGGTGATCACGTTCGGTTTCATCGCCGGTCTGTTCATCGCCCCGCCAAATCCGAAAGAAGTCGTCGCCGGCTTGATTCCACGCTTCAAAGGCACCGACACCGTGCTCATGGCCACGTCTATGCTGGGCGCCACGGTCATGCCGCACGCCATCTACCTGCATTCCACGCTCGTCAACGACCATTACGCCCCCGGCGAAGCGAAGCCGAGCGTGAAGAAGCTGCTTCACGGCAGCAAAATCGACGTTGCCTGGGCGCTGATACTGGCCGGTTCGGTCAACCTCGCGCTGCTCATCCTCGCCGCGAACTCGCTGTACGGCATGACCGGCACCGACACCATCGAAGGCGCGCAACGGGCCATTCAGCATGTGCTCGGCCCGGTGATCGGCACGATTTTCTCGATTGGTCTGCTTGCGTCGAGCCTGAGCTCCACGTCGGTCGGCACTTACGCCGGCAGCGAAATCATGCACGGCCTGCTACGCATCAAAGCGCCGATGTGGGCGTGCCGTGTGGTGACGCTGGTACCCGCGCTGGTGGTGCTGTGGTTCGCCAACAATCAGACGGAAGCGTTGATCGTCGGCCAGGTCGTGTTGTCGGTCGGCATTCCATTTGCGATTATTCCGCTGATGCGTTACACGCACGACCGCACGCTGATGGGGGAGTACGTGGACGGTCCGGTCAAGCACGTCGTCAATATCGCGGTCGCCGCGCTGATCGTCGCTCTGAACGTGGTGCTGATTGTGCTGACAATGCTCGGCAAAGCCTGATTTTCCGTGATTTTTACGTCGATCTCCGGCGGATTTGCGGTGCTTTTTTCGTAGTTTCTCAGCTGATTTTCTAGGGTTTTTCCCGCAGATTTCCCGCGGATTTTTCCACGAAACCTACGCTGCCTGCACTTTCCCGCTGTCATAATCGACCACGGTGTACATGCCCTTCCCCTCACGCTTGGACTGGTACAACGCATGGTCGGCGAATCCCAAGCAGAGGCTCAGATCGACGTTCTTGCCGGACAGCACGCGGCATGCGCCGATACTGCAATGCACGTCCTGCCCGTATTGCGCGGACGCCTGCGCCAACTGGCGACGGAACAGGTCCAGCGTGCTTTCGATCACGCGCTCGTTCGCGGTGTTCTTTATCAGCGCCACATATTCATCGCCGCCGAAACGGACGATGATGTCATCATGCCGGTACAGCCGCTTCAACGTCTGCGCCACTTCACGAATCCAGAAATCGCCCACTTTATGGCCGTGCGTATCGTTGATCTGCTTGAAATCGTCGATGTCAACGAAAATCAGAACAGCCTGGTCGTCTTCCTGCATGTGCGCGAAATAATTCTCAATCTGTTCGCGGCCGGCGCTTTTGCTCCACAAATCGGTCAGACCGTCATGCTGCGCTTCGTAGCTGACCTTCTGATAGGCATCGTCCTGCGAGCGGATCTTCTTGTTCATTTCGATGGTGTCGACCACGAACGTGAGCTGGATGGAAATCGTGACAGCGATGGCCTGCAACGCCAGTCCGTAATGGAGAATCTGAACGATGGTTGCCACAATCGGCAGCACGAAGAACGACAGCGACGTGACGAACAGCGGTCGGCTGAGGTTTTTGCGGTTTTCGATGATCAGCATCACAATCAGCGCGAGCTCTACCAGACCCAGTATCTGCGGGATAGCGAACAGTGGTCCGCGCCGGTAGTAGTTCTGGCTGTCGATGTAGTAGACCATATGGTTGAACTGCGTGGCAATCGTCAGTACGATGCCGAGCACGGACGCTGCGTAGATGACGTCAAGCTTCTTCGAACGTGGCTTTTTCGGCTTGGATCGGGCATTGGCCGAACGTTGGTTCTTACGGTTACGCTTGGCTCCGCCGCTCATTCTGGCCCTCCACTCGTGCGGGCTGACGTTTTCAAGCATGTCGTCGCCGCTGACGGTTTGCCAGATATAGTTGGCGAACAGCGCGATGAGGGTGAAATCGATCAGGTATTCACCAAGATTGCCGATGCGCGTCATATAGAAGTCAAGCTTGTCGCGGCCGCCGTTGTGATACCAGGCGGACACGTCGGCCAGCAGCATCAGCGCGCACAGAAGCTGCATGGAAACTTTCGTATAGGTACGCCGCGTCCTACGTATCGCGCCCACGTAGACGCCACCTGCGCAAACGATGCAGATGAGAACGCCCCATAGCTCCATCGCTATGTTGAATAACGTGACTACGGTCATACTTCCTAACCCCCTGCGCGGCGTATTCCTTTCCTGTATCGTGCCGTTACTGCCAACGCATATGTATACCACCTCAAGATGAACAAATACGAAGTTTGCCAATTTTTCTCGATTGAATTGGAATTGAACGTGTTCGAATAGTTTCATCTCACGTTCGACCACCCGCAGTACTAGACTTTTTGAGTCAGTTTTTGCAGGAGTTGCGCAATGCGCTGCGAGTATGCGCGGATGAGTGATGGAGAGCAGTCGGTTGCCGTCGAAACCGGAGAAGAGGTCGGAAGTGAAGCCGGAAAAGAAAATAAACGCGAAACAGGGCCGCACCCACGGCCTGTCCCAGCCACTTACCGGCGAGGAATCGTATAAAAACGACCATCTGACGCATGCCGCGTTCGTATCGATCGCCATTCTCACCTTTATCACGTTCGTCGGCAACTTCACGCAGCTGCAGTTGAGCGCCGCACTGCCCACCATCGTGTCCGATTTCGGCATTTCCGTGACGACCGGCCAATGGCTGACGTCGATTTTCCAGCTCGTCATGGGCGTTATGGTGCCGCTCACCGCCTACCTGACCCGCCGATTCTCCACCCGCCAGATCGTGATTGCATCGATGGCGGTGTTCACGCTCGGCTCGGTGTTCGCCTGGCTCGGCTCATCGTTCGTACTGGTTTTGATCGGCCGTCTGCTGGAAGCCGTCGGCACCGGCGTGATGTGGCCGGTCCTGCAAATCACGGTATTCTCCATTTATCCTCTGTCCCGCCGTGGCATGGCGATGGGCACCGTCGGCATGGCCATGAGCGTCGCGCCCGCGATCGGCCCCACGTTGGGTGGTGTGCAAACCGATTTGAACGGTTGGCGATCAATCTTCCTCACGCTGACGGTCATCGGCGTGATTTCACTGCTTCTTGCGATTTTCGGCTTGCGTAATTTCGGCACGCGCGACGCGTCCGCAAAAGCCGACTTCTTCTCCGTCGGCCTGTCGATTTTCGGTTTCGGCGGACTCATGTTCGGCTTCACGAACATCGAATCGTATCCATTCACGCATCCGATGGTGTGGCTCGCCATGCTCATCGGTGTGGTCGGCATCGTCTGGTTCGTGCTGCGGCAGATCCACGGCGCTCGCCGGCAGTCGGCCGACCCGTCCAAGCAACCTCCGCTGCTCAACCTGAGCGTGCTGAAAAACAAAAGCTTCACCGTCGGCACCGTCACCGCCGCGCTGTCGTTCTTCGCCTTCAGCTCGATCATGGTGATCATGCCGCTCTACATTCAGGATTGCCGAGGCTATTCCGCCACGATCAGCGGCCTGGTGATGCTGCCCGGCGCGTTCGGCCAGTGCATCGCGCAGTTCTTCGGCGGCAAGGCACTCGACCGTCTCGGCGCGCGTCCGGTGGCGCTGATCGGCTCGATCACCCTGCTGTTCGGCACCATCATGATGAGCCTGATTTCCATGACCTCATGGATCTGGTGGGTGTCGATTTGGCAGTTCGTGCGCCAGATCGGCATGGGATTCGTGCTTATGCCGATCACCACATGGTCGCTCAACTGCCTGGAACCTGAGGAAGTGAGCGCCGGCTCGGCCGTTACGAACACGGTCCGCCAGATTGCCGGTGCCATCGGCGCACCCGTGCTGGTGATTCTGATGGAAACGTTTACCGCCCTGCGCTGGGCTGCGATCGGCGGCGCGAAGAACATGTATGCCGTGGCGAACGTGTTTGGCATCCAGTGGGCGTTGCGCGTGAGCGCCACCATCTGCTTCATCATGGTGGTCATGGTCTTCTTCGGCGTCCGCGGCAACGGCGCCGGCTCCACCCGCGACACCGTCCAGCGCGCACTCAATCGCGTCCACCCCCACGCCGCCTAGTCTTACCTGTCCGCCCTTACCGCATTTTCGCCGTTCCGTAGGCATGTCATGAGCGTGGTTTGCTCAAGTGCCGCCATTCCCCGCAGTAGGAAATGAGAGAGAAATGTCCGCATAGTGGCATGCGGTACGAGTGCACGTAAAAGCACTGTGAACCTCGCGGGAAGGAGGTGGCGCACCCGTGCCGTGTTGCGTATGGTGAACGGGAACGTAATGAAAGGCAACCATGCGGCAAACCTGCGAAAGCGAGCGTGAGAACGGCGGCAATAACGATGCCGAACGCGAACGCACAAGCGAAAGCGAAATCGAGAATCTGGGCGCGCAGCTCGACAAAGCATGCGCCAGCCGCCCCCTCGACCGCGCGCAACATGGCATGACCCGCCGTACCGCAGCAACACACCTTCTGACCGCGGTGCTCTGGCTGGCCACCGCCGTCATCCTGCTGGCCATGCTGCTGCGCATGCTGCCCAACAACCTCGACGGCAAACGGTACGTGCCGCTTATCGTCGCGCTGATGCCGTGGCTGGGCATACTGTCTTTGATTATTGCGATCACCGCGATAGCCGTCCGTGCAATAGGCGGACGCGTCCTACTCGCCACCGTCAGCGTGGTGTGCGTGGTCGTGCAAATCGGCTGGCATTGGGGTTATATCAGGCCGCAGCAAACGATTTCCGACGCGGCCAGCACCGCAGTCACGCAAGTCTCGTCCGACGGCTTGCCCAACACGTCCGACCGGTACGCCCGCATCATGACCTTCAACACCAAGGAAGGGCATGCCGACGCCAATCGGATCGTCGAAATCGTCAAAAACGAGCATGTGGAAGTGCTCGCGCTGCAGGAAGTGTCATGGGACCTGCTCAACCGGCTCAACAGCGCCGGAATCGCCAATTATCTGCCGTATTCCGTGGCCGCGCAGCAAACGTGGCATGACAACGGCGGTGTGAACGTGCTGTACAGCGCCGCGCCGATGGAAAACGCCAAACGGAACCTCATTCCCGTGGAATCAAGCAGCGTTTCCGCCGCGACGATCGATTTCGGCGGCAGCAAGGTGCGCTTCGGCTCCGTCCACCCGTTCTCGCCGCGCCCCCGCAACCAAGGTCTGTGGAACCGTAGTCTCGACTCGCTCGCCCAACTGCAGCATTACGACAATCTGTACGTGCTGATGGGCGATTTCAACTCCACATGGGACCACGCCAGCTTCCGATACCTGCTCGGCAGCCGTTTTCTGGATTCCGGCCAGCAGGCGGGCGAAGGCCTGCACATGACGTACCCGGCCATGATGCCGATCGCCGAAATCGACCATATCGTGCATGACAAAGGCGTGACCGTAGGCAACCTCAAAACCGCATACATCCCCGGCTCCGACCACCGCGCCCTCCTCGCCACCCTCGAAGTATGCTGAAACGTCTCGCCGATGGCGGGTGTTGTGAAGCTCTGGGCACGATTTTTCGCAAATGGCATGCTTCACGATAAAATAGCAGGTTGTGAGAGCGCGCTGCAGAACACCGCAAGGCTTTGCGTCGCGGAAAACCGTTGGTTGAAGAAGTTTTCAAGGGGTTTGGTATGCACATCATGTTCGTCTGCACGGGCAACATTTGCCGTTCCCCTATGGGCGAGCTTCTGATGACCCACTATCTGAACGGCACCACCGTGCAGGTGTCAAGCGCCGGCACGCGTGGTTTGCCGATGCATCCGATCGATCCGTCGAGCGGCCGCCTTATGCAAAGCGTCGGCATTGAGTCGAGCGGTTTCCGTTCCCGACGACTGACCCGACAGATGGCCGACGAAGCCGACCTGATCCTCTGCTTCGAAAAGCAGCAGCGCAAGGAAATCGTCACGTTGGCGCCAGCCGCCGTACGATACACGTTCCTGCTTGACGATTTCGCGAATATGTGCGATTACTGCGCTCGCAACAATATGATTGCCGGACTGACCATCCAGGAACGCCTTCAGTCGGTAATCAAGAAGTCCTCGATGATTCGTCCGATGATTCCCCAGCCGAAAGACATCGCCGACCCGCATGGCCGCGAATTCGGCATGTTCTGCGTCGCCGCCGAACAGACGAACGGTGCGATCCGTAAAATCCTGAAAAGCATGCGCAAGCACCGTACGGTAATCCCCTCCCCCATCCGCTCCCAAATCGTTGCCTGACTCAGGCGAACCAACTTTCAACGCGTTTACATTGTTTGACAAGCCCCTCTTCGATTTTTTGTATGAGAATTTGTATAGGAGTTCATGTACCCTCGTTTATAGCCCCTTGAAATATCGAGGGGGTGGCTGTGGAGAGAAGAATGTCCCAAAGCGGTAGTGCTGAAACGAATCTGAGCGAAACCTCCCGTAAACGTGTGCTTAGCGTCGCTTATTGGCGTTTTTTCGTCAATGCTCTTTTGATTCTGTGCGACATGGCTTCATTTGTTGTCGCTTCGGCAATCATACATATGTGGCAGGGCGGGGAAGCGTTGTATTCTTCCCGTTTCCATCTCCATATTGGTTTGTGGTTGTATGCGCTTGCTTGCTCGTTGATTTGGATCTACTGCCTGCATAGTGTTGGCGTGTACCACCGTCATGTGATGGGTGACGGTTACCAGTTGAACGCGCTACTGGTCAAAGGCACGTTTTTCACGGGATTGATGATTTGTGCAATCGATTCTATTCTCAACGCTTATATACCTTTGCTGCATACCGGCTTGGTGTTGCTGTGCGCATTCCTGATTACCATGCTGGAGCGTTTGACTATCCGCCAGTTTGTACTGTCCAGCCGTGAAAAGGGCGCGTATTCGTATGGCACCGTAGTGGTTGGTTCCCCTGAGGGCATTGAGCATGCTTTGGCGTTCCTGAGCCAGAAGCGCCAACTGAATTATCATGCTATTGCGGCGTGCCCGATTGGTTTGAACAAGCGGACTGGGCTTGTGGAGGCTGTTGCCGCGTCTGCCGATTTCAAGGAACGAATCCGCAAGATCAGTGGTAGGGACATCGCCACATTGCCGTATTGCGGGAACTTCGCCGAACGTGCCGCTTCGATGGGCGTACAGACGGTGATGGTTACGGATGTTATGCAGCGCTTCTCGGATAATTTCAACACGTTCGTGCTGAACATGGAAACCATGAATCTGGAGATTGCGGTGGTCACTTCCGCAGTGGACGTGAGTGGTCATGAGACTAATATCCGTGTGATTCAGGGTACGACGGTGATGACGATCAGCCTGCCGCAGTATTCGCCATGGGATATGTGCAAAAAACGCGTTTTTGATGTGCTGGTTTCGCTGTTTGCCGTGATTGTTACTGCGATTGTTACCGTTCCTACTGCGATTGCTATCAAGCTTACCGATGGCGGTCCTATTTTCTACACGCAGACTCGTGTTGGACGCCGTGACAAGCCGTTTAAGATGATCAAGTTCCGTTCTATGGTGGTGAACGCGGACAAGATGAAGGCGGAACTGGCGAAAGAAACCGGTCAGGATGGTCGTTTCATCTTCAAGATGAAGGACGATCCGCGAGTCACCAAGGTGGGCAAGTTTATCCGCAAGTTCTCCATTGACGAATTCCCGCAGTTTTTGAACGTGCTCAAGGGTGACATGAGTGTGGTGAGGCCGCGCCCGCCGCTGCCCGAGGAGGTAGCACAATACAACCAGACCTACGCCACGCGTATGCTGGTGAAGCCCGGTATTACCGGCCCCTGGCAGGTGTCAGGCAGATCCAGCCTGAGTAAGGAGGAGTCGGAGTCTTTGGATGTCAGCTACGTGCAAAGCTGGTCTGTGTTGGGAGACATGTGCTGCTTTTCCGCACAGTCGGTGCAGTCATCACTCATAAGGGTGCATACTAGTAGCGGGAATAAAGGCGTAACAAAGATTACAAGGGTACCGTGCGCGGTTAAGGCAGTAAGGATTTGAGTTCATTGAAGATTGCATTCATTGGGCATAAACGCATCCCCTCCAGGGAGGGTGGCATTGAGATTGTGGTCGATGAGCTGGCTACGCGAATGGTTGATCGTGGACATCAGGTCATTGCATATAACCGTAGCGGGCATAACGTCGCCGGATCCGAATTCGATGGCGTGGCCAATGGGCACGGCAAACGATTCTCCTATCACGGGGTGGATGTTGTTTCCGTTCCCACCATTGAAGGCAAGGGACTTGCCGCACTATCCTCTTCCTTTTTCGCCACACTACAAGCTATCAAAGCTAGGCCTGACGTGATTCACTATCATGCCGAAGGCCCCTGCGTGATGCTGCGTCTGGCGCATTGGGCGGGCATTCGCACGGTAGCGACCATTCACGGTCTTGACTGGCAGCGTGCCAAATGGGGCAAGTTCGCTTCCACATATCTCAAGTTCGGAGAACGTACCGCAGCGAAATGCGCGGATGAAATCATAGTGCTCAGCGAAAGCATGCGGCAGTATTTTCAAGAAAAATATGGTCGCGGTACACGTTTCATTCCCAATGGCATCGAATATGGTGAGCCGGTTTCGGCGCAGGAAATTACCGAAAAATATGGTCTTCATAAGAATGACTATGTACTGTTTCTCGGGCGCATTGTTCCTGAGAAAGGCGTGCATTACCTTATCGAGGCGTTCAGCAAGCTGAATACGAACAAAAAGCTTGTCATCGCTGGAGGCGCTTCCGACTCCAACGAGTATTACCAGCATATTCAGCAGATGGCTAATCAGGATTCTCGTGTTATTTTGACCGGATTCATACAAGGGCAGGCGCTCAAAGAGCTCTATAGCAATGCTTATATTTATGTGCTTCCAAGCGACTTGGAGGGTATGCCGATGAGTCTGCTGGAAGCCATGAGTTATGGTAACTGTTGCCTTACGTCCGACATTCCGGAATGTGTGGAAGTAGTAGAAGGGCACGCAGTGACATTTCAGCATGGTTCTGTTGAATCCCTGCGGAAAAAACTTCAGGAATTGCTTGAAAACGATGATCTTGTACAACGTTACAAGGCAAATGCCGCAGATTACATTGTTGGTAAATATAACTGGGATTCCGTAACCGATCAAACACTGAACCTGTATGGGGGAGAGTGAGCATGCGAATTCTCCTAGTGAACAAATATTTCTATCGTAAAGGTGGCGCGGAAACCTATTTCTTCGCATTGGCGGAAGGCTTACGCGCACTTGGCCACGATGTCGCGTTCTTCTCCATGCAGCACTCGAATAACGAACCGAGCTATTGGAGTAAATACTTCGTTTCGGAAAAGGATTATGTGGGGGATATTTCCGCTTTCAAGAAGGTTCAGGAAGCTTCCACTCTGATTTACTCTTTTGAGGCGAAGCGCAAGTTTGAGGCGTTGCTGGAGGAGTTCAAGCCGGACGTCATCCACATGAACAACGTGCATCGCCAGCTGACGCTCTCGATTCTTGATGCACCGTATTTGAAGAAACATCATGTGCCGGTGGTGTATACGGCGCATGATTACATTCTGCTGTGCCCGGCCTACACGATGGTGAATGGTAGGGGAGAAGTGTGTGACGCTTGCTTGGATAGGCGATTTATGCATGCCACAAAGAATGTGTGTGTGAAGGGATCGCGTGCCAAGAGTCTGCTTGCTTCTGCGGAAGCCGAATTTCTGAAGTATCACCATTCGTATGACAAGATTGATGCGATTATCGCGCCTTCTGAATTCATGAAGAGCAAACTGGATGAGGGCGGATACGCAGGGCGTACCATTGCCATGCAGAACTTCCTGACCGATTCGCAGATGGCGATAGGCACTCGCGTGGCGAACACGCACAAATTCGAGGACGCGCAGGCTGGGGCAAGGCCATATTTCCTGTTCTTCGGCCGACTTTCCAAAGAGAAAGGCATCCTTACCCTGGTGAAAGCGTTCCTGCAGGCCGCAGGGCTTGACGAGGGCGCTGGCTCGGGGACCGGTGCCGGTCATAATGAGGTTTTGCCAGATACATGGGATTTGCACATCGTCGGTGACGGCCCGGAACGTGAGGCGATCGAGCAGTTGATTGCATCCGCTGGTCCGCAGGCCGTTTCACGCATTCACCTGTTGGGGTACAAGAATGGTGAGGATCTGCAGCGGGAAGTCGGCAACGCCCGTTTCAGCGTGCTGAGCTCCGAATGGCGGGAGAACATGCCGTACTCCGGCTTGGAATCCCTGGCCGCTCAGACGCCGATCATCGGTGCACGCATCGGCGGCATCCCCGAGCTGGTGGAGGAAGACAAAACTGGCTTTACTTTCGAATCCGGGAATGTAAGTGATTTAACTGACGCTCTTATTAAGGCCTCGCACGCGGGCGAAAACGATTATCAAATCATGCAACAAACCTGCGTCAAATACGTGAATGAGCGTTGCAAACAATCACAATACGTTCGACAACTTGAAGATTCGTACAGGAGGATTGCACGTGGCAAATAGGCATAATAGTTTGGAGCGCATTGTTCACCGTGCCTCTGAAGAAATACATGCTTCACGAATGATAGCGAAAGAAACCTCTTTCAGTGAGGGGATAAATGCATTCCGCGCGAAGCTTGACATTCAAGTGATGAACCATAACGGATATCAAGAATCCGATGCGGTTAAAGCACGTCTGCTGCGCAAGCATGAAGCTGTACTGCGATATTTGGAGAATCGTTTTGGCGATTATTACGCCTCCTATGACTATGATGCGCCCCTGCCCCCTATTGCCTCTGATAGGAGCAATAAGATTTGGATGTGCTGGTGGCAGGGACTGGATTCTGCTCCTGAAATTGTAAAGGCATGTGTGGAATCTGTACGACGTAATGCTGGGGGACGTGAGGTAATTATTATTACGGATAAGAACGTCTCAAACTATGTAAAATTCCCTTCGTGGATTATCAAAAAGATAGATGCAGGGATAATTACTAGAACAAATCTTTCGGATTTGCTGAGATTGAGCTTGCTGGCTTCATATGGTGGAATGTGGCTTGATTCCACCTTCTATTGCGTTGGTTCGCTTGACAAAAGCCTATACAATGGTCCGATTTTCTCGATTAAGAGGCCAGATTATCTGCATGCTTCTGTTGCCGGCGGCATGTTCGCAGGCTATTCGCTGGGTTGTGATGACGATCATAGACGCGCGTTTGCTACGATTCGAGATTTTTTCCTTGAATATTGGCGAAGAAATGATTTTATGGTCGATTATCTTTTGGTGGACTACTTGACTGTTCTCGCTCAGCGTCACGATCCATGGATTGCCGAAGCTTTTAATGAAATTCAGCCGAATAA
>ERZ1023894.105-NODE-105-length-22912-cov-10.313864_pt1 | contig 22912 bp, 27 predicted proteins | sample MGYA00380398_ERZ1023894 | MGnify/ENA primary metagenome ERZ1023894 (study PRJEB33179, sample SAMN07448994) | human gut metagenome | biome: Human-gut; feature: Human associated habitat; material: Faeces | host: Homo sapiens | place: India: Bhopal | collected...
GTACCAAAATACAAGAATTCATTTCTTGACCTGTCAGAAAAACTCCATCTTGTCCGCGACCGTGATTTTCTGCAATTCTTGCAGTCGCGGAGCAAAATGTATTTGCGTAAATAAAAGGAGTCTTATTTATGAAGGAACACAAAGTCTTTTTATTGAATGTAGTCCGGCCATCCATGGCAAAAGCCATTCGCCAGCACTGTTTGCAGTGTTCTGGCGACCAAACAGCGGAAGTCCGCGACTGCGTCGTGACGCGCTGTCCGCTGTATCCGTACCGATTTGGATGCAAGCCGAAAGCGGCCTTTAACCGTCTGTCTAGGCGGTATGACCCTGTTTTCATCGACGAAAGGAAAATTGACCATGACTAATATTCTGCTCGACAAGATTACCACGCGCATTGGTCGCTACGCTGACTTGTCTGAACGCGCGACCAATCCCGAACATCGCCGCTTCCTCTGGCACTTAATGACCGGGTCTTTCATCGCTTTTGCCGTCGCAAGGCAAGCGAACGACCTAGAAGACTGGCGGCAGTCCATCGACGAACATATCGCAGTTTTTTCCGAGCGTTTGGCGGATAATGACATGTTGGGCGACGCTCGCATTGGTGTGACGGCTTCACTGGTGGCCTTCCTGCTCTGCAAGCTCGATCTGCTCGAAAATCAACCCGACCAACATGGCACACCTATTGACGACGTGTTCCGTCATCTTTTCTGCTAACAAAAATGCCGCCTCTCGGGTGTGACGACCCGGAAGCGGCTAGCGGGCAATGCCATTGGACGTGGACGTGCCTGTCTGCATTTTATACTAGAATAAGCCGTTCGTAAAGCAGCAAGGCATATATTTTCGCAGGGGGCGGCAGTTATGCCGCTTCCTGCATGAAAGGGGGAATTTATTTTGTACGTTTTTCAAATTCTCAAACAAGCTGGCGCAATCGGGGAAGGCCGGGCCATGACCTCAAAAGAATTGATGCACCGTACAGGCTTGACCCGTCGGGGACTGGTTCGCCGTGTTAACTGGGAAAGGAAGCGGCATCTGATTTGTTCGACGACTTCCGACGACGGCGGGTATTATCGTCCAGCTAGTCGGGCAGATATTCAACGTTTTCTAGCCGGGCAGGAACAGCTGATTAAGCGTCACGCCGTTTCCATGCGACTAGCCCGGCGGCTGATGCGGCGATAGTTAGTAGGTGGAAGTATGGCAAGGCGAAAAAGGACTACCCCGCTAAACGACTGGGAGCGAGGATACATGACGCCGCGTGACGAACATTTTACACGGTTGGGAGATTCTCTGCTGGAAAACAAGGTCGTTCAAAACTTAAATCTATCCACATTCCGTGTTTTCGTGCAGATGCTTAAAGCCAGTGCCGGGAAACGAGAATTCGACTTTAAACGCAGTTACTATGAGCCATATTGCGGATTGAAGCCCAACACGGTAACTAGAGCTGTCAAGGAACTGGAAGCAAAGGGATTTATCAAGGCGACGCATGAACGATATTCTTCACGACCAAATCATTATCAATGGATTAACGATTGGAAACGCTTGAAATGATTTTTCATCGCCTACATGATGTTGTCAACTTGTCTACACCTTGTCGGCAAAAACGGACGAGTATTTCTCATCTTGTCTACAAGGTGTCGACAACCATATGGCAGGAAAAAGTAAGTTAATCAGCTTAATACAGGTTCTTGTAAGCGTTTTTAATACTAGTTATCAAACTACGATTCTTGTCTACACCTTGTCGGCACTTACTATATATAGCCATCCCTGCCGTTATTTTATCTGCTTGCTTTGTCTGTACGAACAGCAGAATAGACCCCGAACGAGTACCCCTTATTGAGCGGTTTTAGAATTGTCCAAAATTACAAAGCTAGCTTGCTGGCTAATAACTAGATCTATGTCGCGCCCCATAGATTGCAAGCACACGAAAAGCCGTCAGCATGACCGATAATCCGAAAACAACTTCCCTTATATTTTTTAGGCCCTAAAGGAAGCACGGCCTATTCACATGTTTTTAGTGGCCCGATTTTCCGCCACTAAGCCACGTCCCCATGGATGCGGCCATTCAACAAAGGAGAGATACACATGATTAACACAAACAAAGCGACCAACTATGAACCGTCCATCAGTGCCAGTGCAGGCCGTTCGGAGAAATTCCACGAAGCGACAAAGCGGTTGAGCGATTACCTGTACAGCTTGAACCTGTCGCCAGAAGAAAACGGCACGCTCATTCATTTGCTGTTGGATGAAGTCTTGACGGCAGAACATGACGCGTTTCTGCAGGGGCTTCTTCCCTCTCTCATCCATGCCGCTCGTTTAGGGTCGCTCGATGAAACGGCCACCAACAACGAAAAGGCCATCAAGGCCAAATCCGTGGCGAATGGTTATGAATACGGTTTCGGGGTCGGTGCGAACGTGGCCCTGTCGGGAACGGCCATGGATGCGGACGACCTGTCTATCAAGAGTGACTATGACCGTGGATTCAAGGACGGGTACTGTTTGGGCCGCAACGTGTTCAACAGCGACGACTTGAAACTATTGGACGGCGTATACGACTACGAACAGTGACTTACAAAGGACGGTCAACGGGTTGGCTACCTGTTGGCCGTTTTTCCATGCTGATTTGAGAACATTAGTTTTCCCTGTATGGTATAATCAAAATATGCCACTTAAACGGCCTTTAAAATGTCTTTCGTATCGGCCATGACAAATTATACCTGCCGTCGTCGTTCCATCAAAAGAAACGACTGTGACTGCATCAGAATGAAAAAAAACACATTTTACGAGGTGAGCGACATGCATATCAAGGGACAACGGAAAAGCAACGACAAAAACACCCGGCTTATCGAGTCTATGTTTTACCGCTTCAAAGAAATAGAAAAGGCTATCAAGGATGCTCGTATGGATCATAAAGATTGTGGGCGTACAGGCCATGCATGGATAAACGACCCGACCGCCACGGCGGCAGTCGATAAAGCCACGGAGTTGAAACGCGTCATCCTGTCGGACGGCACGGAAATAACCTATCCCGAACGCTGGCTAAAGATAGTCCGGGCCACCTATCAGCATTTGGACAGCCTGCAACAAAAGGTATTCGTCGTCCGCTACATCAAGCACCTGTCATGGAAAGAATGTGTAGCCCTCAATATCTCAAAGGATACGTTCTATAGCCTGCTCAATGATGCGGTCATCTTTGCTAAGCTGGCGGCCTGTCAGTTGGGCCTCATGCGTGTGATTTGACCGCTTGTTCCGCATCCACGTGGAAAATAGAGCAGATTCCCATTCCGGGAATTGGCAATCATCGTGAGATTTGCGTGGCCCTAAAAATATTCGGAGATTTTGGAGGCCCTAAAAGGGGAGTCGCGTTTTGCGACGCCGTGCGGACGCTCAATAATTTAGCACTTTTATCACCCTTAAAAAGAACCTGTTCCGCATCCATGGGAAGCCAACAAAAAAAGCACCAAGGAATACGCTCTTGATGCTCATAAAAATTTGCAGGGACGACATGGAATTATATCGGGTTGCACCCTTTCTGCACACTTCATAAAATACATAGGCGGAAACGGCTCAACCATGCGAAAGTCCTACACTTTCCGCCAATTTCCAAAAAGCCCTGTCGCGTAGGTGACAGGGCTTTTTGAGTGGTTAGCAGCTTAGTGGCTAGGAATTAGCAAAGGCCCCCAATCGGGGCCTTTTTATGATTTACAATCTGTAGGGGCTTGCACGTGGCAAGCCCGATTCAGGATATGTGCGATTATCCAATTAGTTTTTTAGAGAACCGTTCAAATGTCCGGCAGGGCGCACTCTGGGCGCCCTCTACTATTTCTTATGGAAAAAGTGTGGCGAATCGCCCCATTGTCCCAGGCCGATGGTGTCGCCTACGGAGGCTACGCGGGCGCTGAGGCAGTTCTTGCACTGGTCCGGTACTTCGTCGACACAGGGTTTGTTGTCGTATAAGAGGTACTGTGGGCGATATTTGGGGACCGTGACGATGGGCATGAGGACGTTGGCCCCGGCTTTGAGGCCCAGTTCCCGTCCCAGGGGATGGAGGGCCTGGAGGGCCGTCGTAGCGGCGATGTTGACGTCGGGCAGGAAGAGGCGCGTGACGGCAATCATCTTGAGGCCCAGTTCCAGGCGCCGTTTCTTTTCTTCGGCACTGTCCATACCGGCAGCCATGACGTCTTTGCCGACCGGTGTATTGTGATGGACGACGTAGGGACCCATGCCGATCATGTCGATGTCCATGTCCCGGTAAAAGAGGATGTCATCGGCCAAATCGCCCAGGGTCTGGCCGGGCAGGCCGATCATGTCCCCTGTCCCGACCTGGTAGCCGATGCGGCGCAGGCTGTCCAGGCAGTCCTTGCGGACCTGCCAGCGGTGATGGCCGTCCTGGGGATGGAGCGTCGCGTAGAGGTCGGGGTTGCTCGTTTCGATGCGCAGGAGATAGCGGTGGGCGCCGGCGTCGAACCAGCGGCGGTACGTTTCTTCCGTCTGTTCACCGACGCAGAGGGTCAGGCCCAGTTCGCCGTGGCTCAAGGCCTTGATGTCGCGGACTAGGCCTTCGACGTAGTCGATGAACTCTTCATCCTGCCGTTCGCCGGACTGGAGGGTCAGGGAGCCGTAGCGGTTCTCCCAGGCCCAGCGGGCCATGGCCAGGATGTCTTCGCGCGGCGTATCGAAGCGTTCTACTTCGTCATTGCTCTTGCGAATGCCGCAGTATTTGCAGTCTTTGATACAGTAATTGGAAAATTCGACGAGGCCCCGGTAATAGACGACGCGTCCCACACCGGCGGCCTTGACGGCATAAGCCGCATCATAAAGCGCCTGGAGTTCATCAGGATCGGTAATCGAGAGCAGCGCGATCAAATCGTCGCGGGTTTTCGGTTGTGGAATAGTCATAGACGGAACTCCTTTCAGATGGCCTGCTATTCGTTGGCCCAATGAATCTTTTCAAAGAAAAGGAAGATAAGGCTCATGACCATGGCGACGACCGTAGCCAGACCCATGCCCTTGAGCTGGACCGGACCGAGGACGATAGTCGCCCCGCTGAGGCCGGAAATCATGGTGACTGCCGTGAGGATGAGGTTCTTCGAGCGCGTATAATCGACTTTCTTTTCGACGAGCATGCGCAGGCCCGAAGCGGCGATGAAGCCGAACAGGAGAATGCAGACACCGCCCATGACCGGCGTCGGGATGGCGTGGATGAGGGCTGCGATCTTGCCGACGAAGGAAAAGAGGATGGCAAAGACAGCAGCGCCGCCGATGACCCACGTACTGTATACGCCGGTAATGGCCATGACGCCCATGTTTTCACCATACGTCGTATTCGGCGTCGAACCGACCAGGCCGGACAGGACGTTGGACAAGCCGTCGGCAAAGAGCGACCGGTGCAGGCCCGGGTCCTTGATGAGGTCGCGGCCGACGATATCGCTGGTGACGAAGAGATGGCCCAGGTGTTCGGCCAGGACGACGAACAGGGCCGGCATGATCATCATGATAGCGCTGAGATTGAATTCCGGCTTATAGAAGGTCGGAAAAGCGAACCAGGGCATTTCCTGGACATGGGTCCAATCGACGACGCCCATGAAGAACGACAGGATATAGCCGGCAATGACGCCGATGAGGATGGGGATGATGCCGATGAAGCCCCGGCCGAGGACGGTGGCCAGGATGGTGACGACCAGGGTGAACGTCGAAATGATCATGGCCGTTTCATTGGACATGCCCTGGACTTCGCCCATATAACCGGACATATTCATGGCCAGCGGCGCCAGTTCCAGGCCGATGATGGCTACGATGGAGCCCATGGCAGCCGGCGGGAAGAGGACGTCGATCCACTTGGTGCCGACCTTGTCGACAATGGCCGCCAGGATCATGAAGGACAGGCCGAAGACGATGAAGCCCCCCTGGGCGTCGCCATAGGACATGCCCGGTGTCGCGCAGACAGCCAGGACCGGCGAAATGAAGGCGAAACTCGAACCGAGGTAGGCCGGCAGGCGCCATTTACAAATGGTCAGATAAATGAGCGTACCGACGCCGTTCATGAACAGGGCCGTCGCCGGGTCGACGTGGAGCAGGAACGGGACCAGGACCGTCGAGCCGAACATGGCAAAGAGATGCTGTAAACTCAGGGGAATCGTCGGCAAGATAGGCAGCCGTTCTTCCACATGTATAATTCTTCGTTGTTCCATAAAATCAAAATCCTCCTAAATTCAATGCCCCATAAAGGGCGGACGCAAAGCCTGCCGGGCCTGCTGGGCACTCAAGTCCTGCGCCTTGGCCGCGGCCATGTAATTATCATAGCTGACGCGCAGCAGGAGCGACGCAGAAATCAGGTTCAAAATAAGGGATGACCCGCCGTAACTGATGAAGGGCAGCGGGACACCGACGACGGGAAACAGGTCCGTAACCATAGCCATGTTGACCAGGCCCTGGCCGCCGAGAGAAAAGGTAATTCCCATGGCCAGGAACATGCCGAACCGGTCCTGACAGGAGCCTGCCGCCTGGACGCCAAAATAAATCAGGGCGAAAAACAGGAATAAGACCAGGACACCGCCCAAAAAGCCCCATTCCTGGCAAAGGATAGCATAAGCGAAGTCCGTATGGGCTTCGGGCAGGTAACTGAACTTGCTGATGCCCGTCCCCATGCCCTGGCCCCAGACGCCGCCGGAACCGATGGCGATGAGGCTCTGGGTTATCTGATAGCCGATGGTCTTCTTGTAGTCCTCAGGGTATATCCAGGCCCGGATGCGGTCTTTCTGGTAATCATGACCAAAGAAATAAAAAGCCAGGACGCCGATAACGATTGCCGCAAGGGTCCACAGGCCGATTTTCTTATACGACCAGTGCCGGTCATAGAGTGGGATGCCGCTGCAAAAGAGCATGAACGCCGACGGCACAAAGAGCACGATAGCCGTGCCGGCATCAGGCTGAATCAAGATAATAGCAGAGAGGAAGAGAGCCGGCAAGAGGCAGAGCAGACCATAGCTCTTGAAGAGCTTCTTCTTTGCCAATAACGACGGCGCCAAGTGCTCGATGCGCCATTTTTTAGTGAATCGTTCGACGACAGTCTGCTGGTCACCGTGACATTCCCAAAAGAAAGTCAGCGCCGCAGCCGTGCAAATGATGGCTGCCAGCTTAGCAAATTCCGACGGCTGGAAAGACACGGCCCCATAGCCCAGCCAGCGCTGAGCACCGTTGACGGTGATGCCGATGGCCTTGACGGCAAAGAGCAGCACGGCGCTGATCAGGACCAGCGTACCGCACCAGCGGCGCAGCCACGGATAGCCCAGGTGCCAGACGCCGGCAGACGCCAGCAGGCCCATCACCAGGAAGCCCAATTGTTTCAAGAGATAACCATAGACCGTACTGCCGCCATCGAGGACAAAGGTCGAGCTGAGGATATTTTCCATGCCGATGACGACAAGGCACGAAAAGATACCCACCAGCCAGAGGACGTTAGTCCTCCGGCGCCGGGTCCGGACGGTCAGTCTGGGTTTTAACATGAGCAATCACTTCCTTGGGACGCGTAGCGACACAACGGAAAATGGGCTGTCCCTTGGCGCTGAACTTCGCTTCATATTCCGTCATGGCTTCATTCAAAATCGGGCTGTTATGCAGATCATAAGTCACTTCCGACAAGGGCCAGCCACATTCGCGGAACTCGTCGAGGGTGAAATCGAAGAGACCGGCATTATCGGACTTGAAGTAAATCTGGCCATTTTCCCGCAGGAGCCGTGCGTAGCGGTCGAGGAAACCGCGGTACGTCAGGCGCCGTTTGGCATGGCGCTTCTTGGGCCAGGGATCGCAGAAGTTGATGAAGAAGCGGTCCACTTCCCCTGGGGCAAAAATATCTTCCAGGCGGGCTACGTCAAAGCGCAGAAGCTGGACATTGTCCACTTCGGCAGCGGCGCACTTCTTGCCGGCATAATAGAGGACGCCGACCTGGATCTCGATGCCGATGAAATTGACATCCTTGTGGATCTGGGCCATCTGGGAAATGAAATTCCCCTTCCCCGTCCCCAATTCGACCCACAGCGGCGCATCGGGATTCTTAAAGAGGGAACGCCATTTTCCCTTATAGCTTTCGCAGCTTTCCAGATGGAGAAAATCACTATAATCCTTGATAGCCTCGTCAATCCACGGTTTTCTTCGTAAACGCATTATACCTCCTATGTAAAAAACGATTCATCGTACAAGAACCCTTCAGACCTGCTGTACAAGCCGAAGGGTTCCATGACTAACTTTTTCAGACTTATTTAATTATAAAAAATGTCGGCGCCGGTGTCAATCTTTTAATGGCAGCCAGCCATCAATGGCCGTAATGCCCAGGCCCGGTGCGTCGGGGACGACGAGGTGGTCTTTGTCATAGGTGATGCCGCCCCGGACGGGGTCGGCGGCCATGAGGTCGGCGGCGTCGAGGTCGTTCTTGGTGATGACGGCCTTGCCGGCAGACAGGGCCGCGGCGGCGGTGATGCCGACTTTGCTTTCCAGCATACAGCCCATCATGCAGGCGACGCCGGCGGCGTCGGCCATGGCGGCGATCTGGGCAGCCGGGGCCAGGCCGCCGGCCTTCATGAGTTTGATGTTGATGAGGTCACAGGCCCGCATGGCCAGGAGGCGGAAGACGTCGCGCGGGCTGAAGGCCGATTCGTCGGCCATGATGTCCATCGCGACGTGGTCCGTGACCTGTTTCAGGCCGTCGAAGTCAGCGGCTGCCACGGGCTGTTCGACCAGTTCGATAGCGAGGCCGGCGTCTTCCATGCGGCCGATGAGGCGGATGGCTTCTTTCGGCTTCCAGCCCTGGTTGGCGTCGAGGCGGATAGTGCCGTCCGGCCCGACGGCCTTGCGGATGGCGGCGACGCGCTGGAAGTCCATGGCCGGGTCGATGCCGACTTTCAGTTTCAAGTGGCTGTAGCCGCGAGAAACGGCCTGGACGGCGTCGGAAGCCATCGTGTCCGGCGCGTTGACGCTGATGGTGAGGTCCGAGGCGATGCGCGTCTTGCGGCCGCCGAAGAAGCGGTACAAGGGCAGGCCGTAACGCTGGCCGAAGAGGTCGTGGACGGCCATGTCCAGGGCGGCCTTGGCCGACGTGTTGTGGACCATAGATTGATGGATCGTGTCGAGGATATCTTCGCGGTCGTCGATATCCCGGCCGATGAGTTTCGGCCCGATGGTATATTTAATGGCAGCGGCGACCGATTGGTGACTGTCACCGGTGATGACGACCGTCGCCGGTGCGTTGCCGTAGCCCGTGTGGCCGTCGTCGGTATGGACCTTGACGACCAGGTCTTCGGCGACGTCGACGCGGCGCAGGGCCGTGATGAACGGCGTCTTCAAGGGAATGGCGATCTTCCCGATTTCAATAGCTGTAATCTTCATGATAATTCCTACGGTAAAATATCTAAAATCTCTTCGACTGAATCGACGATGTAGCGGACGTGCTCCTTCTGGAACATGGGCTTGGCCGCCGGCCCGTCGATGCCGGTCAGGGTCCCGATCATGGTGGCTCCCATGGCCCGGGCGCACCAGACGTCGGCCAGGGAGTCGCCAACGACGTAGTAGATGCCCTTCTTGAAGTCGTCGGGATGGCTAACGTAGTCGAGGTAATGCTTCTTATTCTTGCCGAAAGCCCCGAGGTAATAGGCGAAGGGGTTGGGCTTGTCCAGGGACATGTGCAGCATGGCTTCGGCTTCTTCGACGTCGCTGTAGGTCGCAACGTAGTGTTCGTCGAATTCGTCGAGCCAGCCATAGGTCCGGAAGGGAATCTCCATTTCCATTTTCGACCGGCCCGTGGCGATGGCAATCTGATAGCCCCGTTTCTTCAATTCCCGGAACATGTTGCGGATGCCGTCAACAGTCCCCAGTGGTTCTTCCCGCGTCAAAAAGCCCGGTTTCCCCGGTGCATAAGGCTTTTTCCCATACGTCTGTTCATAGAGTTCGTCGCCGAAATACCAGTCCTGGAAGGCCTCGAATTCCAGCTGCCACAAGGGCGAATCGAGGGGCGTCCACTGCTTGGAGCCCGGTCCCAGGGACGACTGGACGGCATTGGCCAGATAGGTAAAGGCTTCGTCCTTGCCGGCCCGTTCGGGGATGACATTGCTCAGGCGGCGATAGACGTCGTCGGCCGTCGGTACGGGATAGCCCCGCAGGAGAGAGCCCAGGTACTGGATATCGTCGATTTTCTTCAGGCTCCCTTCCAGACCGCCGTGGTCGGCGACATACTTTTCCAGCATGAGCCACAAGGTGACGACGATGTGGGCGTGGACCATGTCCCAGTTGCTGTTGACGCCGTGTTTCTTGAGCCACAATAAGATATCGTCGTTCCTCCAGAAGCGGGCCCGCAGGGCGGCGATGGTATCATCGTCAAGGTCGGCCGTGATCCGTTCCGGTTTGAGGTGCATGTAGCGCGGGCTGTAATACCATTCCCAGACTACCAGGGCCGATACGTCGAAATAGCGTTTTTCACTGAGCAAGACGCCATCGACGTCAAAAATCACTTTCTTCATCGCGCCATCCTCCTCTTGCTTAAAATGTCTTGTCCAAATGGCCGACAGTCTTCTTATTGCCCTTGACATGGGACCGTTCTTCCAGGACCTTCATGACATCGTTGACGGTGACGCCCGTGTCCTCCCAGAGGACGGACAGGTGATACAAGAGGTCGGCCGATTCCTTGCAGACTTCCAGGCGCAGGTTGTCGGCGGCTTCCGACGTATCCTTGACGACGGGGTCGGCGTTCTTGGCGGCGATGATGACTTCCGACGATTCTTCGCCGATTTTCTTGCAGATCTTGTCGATGCCCGTCTGCAGGAGGTAAGCCGTGTAGGATTTTTCTGTCGGATGGATGCGTTTTTCCTTGATTTCTTCGCGCAGGTCCGACAGCATGGACAAGTTGCCCGTATAGGTCTTTTCCCATTCCGTCATGGACCGGAAGAAACACGATTTGTGGCCTGTATGGCAGGCGGCGCCGACCTGGTCGACGGTCAGGAGGATCGTGTCGGCATCGCAGTCGACGGCGATGGAGCGGATGTGCTGGAAATGTCCCGACGTTTCGCCTTTATGCCACAATTCCTGGCGGCTGCGGCTGTAATACCAGGCATCGCCACTTTCGACGGTGCGCTTCAGGGCTTCGGCGTTCATATAGGCCACCATGAGGACCTTGCCGCTGCATCCTTCCTGGACGACGGCCGGCACGAGGCCCTTTTCATCAAATTTAATGTCTTTCATCGATACACTTTCCATTTATTTTTCTGCCCCTCTCATGGGAATTCCCTGTCCCTGTAAATAGGTCTTCAAATCGGGGATGTCGATCTGGCCGAAGTGGAAGACCGAAGCGGCCAGAGCGGCATCGACGCCGACGTCGAAGACATCCTTGAAATCCTGCATCGTGCCGGCACCGCCGGAAGCGATGATGGGCACAGGCAGTTCCGTCGCCAGGCGGCGGTTCAGTTCCAGGTCGAAGCCGGCCTTTTCGCCGTCCGCCTCCATGGAATTCATGCAGATTTCGCCGGCACCGAGGGCGACGCCCTGTTTGGCCCAGGCGATGGCGTCGATGCCCGTATTCTTGCGGCCCCCTTCGACGTAGACCTGCCAGCTGCCGTGGTTATCGCGCTTGGCATCGATGGACAGGACGACGCACTGGCTGCCGAAGCGCTGGGCCGCTTCGCGTATCAGTTCGGGACGGCGGACGGCAGCCGAATTGACCGATACCTTATCGGCACCGGCCCGCAGGACCTGGTGGAAGTCGTCGATGCTGCTGATGCCGCCGCCGATGGTAAAGGGAATGGTAATGGCTTCGGCTACGGCGCGGACGACGTCGATGAAGATATGGCGCTTTTCATGGGTCGCCGTGATGTCGTAGAAGACGAGTTCATCGGCGAGCTGGTCGGAATAGAATTTCCCCAATTTGACGGGATCGTCGACGTCCTGGATATGTTTAAACTGCTTGCCTTTGACGACGCGGCCATCGCGGACGTCCAGGCACGGTACAATACGTTTTGCCAACATCTTACATTCCCCCTAATGCGCGGATTTCGGCCATCGTGATTTTCCCCTCGTAGAGCGCCTTGCCGGTGATGGCACCGTAGACGCCCATGGCCTGTAATTTCTTCAGATCAGCGATGCTGCTCATGCCACCGGACGCGATGAGGCGGATGAAGGGCAGCTGCTGGAGCTGGCTGAGCATTTCAAAGTTCGGCCCTGTCAGCATGCCGTCGCGGCTGATGTCCGTATAGACCAGGGTATTGATGCCGATGTCGAGCATGGACTGGGCAAAGGGCAGGACCTTCTTGTCACTGCCGTCGACCCAGCCGCGGGTAGCGACGACATCGCCCTTGGCGTCGATGGATACGGCCAGGGACGAGCCGTATTTCTTGGCCATAGCCGTAATGAATTCCGGGTCTTCGACGGCTTTGGACCCGATGATGACGCGGTTAACACCGGCTTCCAGATACGTTTCGATAGCTTCTTCGCTGCGGATGCCGCCGCCGACTTCGACGGGGATATCGACGGCTTCACAGATGTCGCCGATGATCGAGGCATTGGTCAGTTTGCCCGAAAAGGCGCCGTCCAGGTCGACGACGTGGAGAAACATGGCCCCTTCGTCGCACCATTTGACGGCAGCGTCGACGGGGTTCTCAAAATAGGTCGTACTGTCGTCCTTGACGCCCTGGCGCAGGCGGACAGCATGGCCGTTCTGGATATCGATAGCGGGAAATACGATCATAGTCTCACCCTTTCTTCATGACGTAATCGACGACGTTCCGGAGGAGCTGTTCGCCGACGCGGCCGCTCTTTTCCGGATGGAACTGGAAGCCCAGGACATTGTCTTTGCCGCAGATAGCCGGGACGGGCTGGCCGTAATCGGCCGTAGCGATGACGTCGGGCGTATCCACTGGCGATTTATGGTAGGAATGGACGAAATAGACGTAAGGATGAGCCGGCAGTCCTTTCTGGAGCCAGTGTTCCTGGCGGAATTCCAACTCATTCCAGCCCATGTGGGGCACTTTCAGTTTCGTGTGGAAGGGCACGATGTCGCCGGGCAGGAAACCCAGGCAGTCGTAGGTGCCGCCTTCGTAGCTCTTTTCAAAGAGGGCCTGCATGCCCAGGCAGACGCCCATGAAGAACTTGCCGCTCTGGACCTGTTCCTGCAGGAGCGGGATGAGGTCGAATTTCTGTAAGTTCCCCATGGCATCGCGGATGGCACCGACGCCGGGCAGTTCGACCAAATCAGCGTCGCGGATGACAGCCGGGTCGCGGGTAATGGCCGCTTCGATGCCCAGGCGTTTCCAGGCATTGTATACGTTGGCCAGGTTGCCAACTTCATAATCGATAATCGCAATCTTCATCATAACACCCCTTTTGTCGACAAGACACTCGTTTCGTCGCCTTCGATGCGGACGGCTTCCTTCAAGGCATGGCCCAGCCCTTTGAACACCGATTCGACGATGTGGTGGGCATTTTCGCCATAGAGATTGGTGACGTGCAGGTTCATGCGGCCGTGGACGGCCAGGGCATAGAGGAATTCTTTGAGCATTTCCGTTTCAAAGGTCCCGATGCGTTCGACGGCGAGTTTCACGTCGTAGACCAGGTAGGGCCGGCCGCTGAGGTCGATGACGACCCGCGTCAGGGCTTCGTCCATGGGGCAGTAGAACATGCCGTAGCGGTTGATGCCCTTCTTGTCGCCCAGGGCCCGGGTCAGGGCGTCGCCAAAGACGATGGCCAGGTCTTCGATGGTGTGATGCGTGTCGACGTCGAGATCACCGTGGACGTGGAGAGTAATGTCCATGCCGCTGTGGCAGGCCAGGAGGTTCATCATGTGGTCGAAGAAACCGATGCCCGTCGTGCCACCGAAGGTACCGGAGCCGTCGATGTTGAGGGAGACGGCGATCTGCGTCTCTGCCGTTTCCCGTTCGACCTGGGCACTACGCATATTTCTTCGCCTCCTCGGTCATGACGGCGACGACGCGGCGGACGACGTCGTCCGTGGTGATGGTGATGCGCAGGCAGTTCTTGAGGTCTGCCGCCTTATAGGAGCGGACGCAGATGTCGGCGTCGTGCAGGGCCTTGACCATGGCCGGGCCGTCGGGGACGCGGACCAGGACGAAGTTGGTCGCACTGGGATAGACCGTAAGATTCGGCACGTCCTTTAAGGCGTCCATGAAATGCTGGCGCGCTGCCAGGGTCGGCGGGATATTGTGGGCCAGGATTTCATCGGCATAGTCCATGGCGGCCAGGGCAGCGTTCTGCGAGAGGATGTTCAGGTTGTAGACGAGTTTCGTCAGGCCCAAAGCGTCGATGACTTCCTTCTGGGCCACGCCGTAGCCGACGCGGCAGCCGGCCAGGCCGAAGGCCTTGGACAAGGTGCGGATGACGATGAGGTTGTCGTACTGGGCAAGTTTGGTAATGATGCTCGGCGCGCCGGCAAATTCCAAGTACGCTTCATCGACGACGACGATATTGTCGGCAGCCTGGACCAGGCTTTCGACGTAATCCAGGGGCAGCAGTTCCCCTGTCGGGTTGTTCGGGTTGCAGAGGACCGTCACTTTCGGCTGGAGTTCCTTCACTTTGGCCAGGAGGCCGTCGCGATTGCGGCGGTAGCCGTCGAGGTCGGACACGGTGACGACCTTGGCACCGAGGACTTCGGCGTCGATGCCGTAGATGTCGAAGGTCGGCGTATGGGTCAGGAGCGTATCGCCGGGATTGAGGAAGGTATTCATGATGAGGCTGATGATTTCATCGCCGCCATTGCCGACGAGGACTTCCTGAGGCTGGCAGCCGACGTATTTCGCCAGGGCTGCCCGCAGTTCTTCGGCAAAGGGGTCCGGATAGTGGTACGACGGCGTCTTGGCCAGGCGTTCCAGGAAATCGGCTTTGACCTTGGGGAAATCAAAGAGGTTGTACGGACTTTCATTGGCATTGATGACCGTATGCTCCCGGATTTCCGGGACGACATAGGGTTCAAAAGAGCGGATGGTATTGCGAAGCCAGTTATTATTCATCGATTCTCCTCCTTACAGCCAGGCCGTGAGCCTGCAATCCTTCTACATTGGCGAAGCGCATGACCTTGTCGGCGACAGCTGTGAAAGCGTCCTTATCGTATTCCAGGAGGCTGCTGCGCTTGACGAAATCATAGACGCCGAGGGGCGACGAGAAAGCCGCCGTCCCCATAGTCGGCAGGGTATGGTTGGGGCCGGCGAAGTAGTCGCCCAGGGGTTCCGTCGTATAGGGCCCCATGAAGATAGCACCGGCATTGACGATTTTCTTGGCCCACGTTTCGGCGTCGCTGAAGGCGATTTCCAGGTGTTCCGGCGCGATGAGGTTCATAATATCTACGGCCTGGTCCTTATCCTTGACGATGAAGAACTTGGCGTGTTTTTCAATGGATTCGGCAGCGATGTCCTTGCGCGGCAGTTCTTCCAGCTGACGCCGGACTTCAGCTTCGACTTCGCGGGCAAAGGCGGCGCTGGGCGTGACCAGGAAGACGGCGGCCCGGCGGTCGTGTTCGGCCTGGGCCAGGAGGTCAGCAGCGACCCAGACCGGATTGGCGTCGTGGTCGGCCAGGACGCCGACTTCACTGGGGCCGGCGATCATGTCGATGCCGACAGTGCCGAAGACCAGGCGCTTGGCCATGGCGACGTAAGCGTTGCCCGGGCCGACGATCTTGAAGACCGGCGGGATGCTTTCCGTACCGTAAGCGGCAGCGGCAATGCCCTGGGCACCGCCGACTTTATAGATTTCCGTAGCGCCGGCGACATGGGCCGCAGCCAGGATGTAGGGATTGACCGACCCGTCTTTGGCAGGCGGCGTAAAGACGGCGATGGACGGGACGCCGGCGACGTGGGCCGGGATGGTGTCCATAAGGACCGTCGACGGATAGGCCGCCGTGCCGCCGGGGACGTAGACACCGACGCGCTGGATAGGCGTGAACTTGGCCCCCAGGCGGACGCCGGGACGGAAGGTGTCGATCCAGGTCTGTTCGACCTGGCGTTCATGATAGGCCCGGATGTTGGCGGCCGCTTCTTCCAGAATGGCCATGAAATCGGGACCGACGATGTCGACGGCATCGTCGATTTCTTCCGGCGAAACGAGGAAACTGTCGAGGTCGACGCCATCGAAGCGTTTCGTATATTCCCGGACAGCGGCGTCACCGCGCTGTTCGATGTCGGCCAGGATAGCTTCGACAGCCTTGCGGATGTCTTCACTTTCTGCCTGGTCCCGTTTAGTAATGCGGCGAATGTCGCGTAAGGTCAACCCTTCACTGGGTGCATCTATCCATTCCACTCTAACTCCCCCTTAGTTATGCCTTCATGCTGTGTTCACGGATGACATCCATGAGCTGCTGGATTTCGTTATATTTCATCTTAAAGGAAACGGGATTGCAAATCATGCGGGCACTGAAATCCATGAAGTATTTCAGGACTTCCAGGCCGTTGGCCTTCAAAGTATTGCCCGTTTCGACAATATCGACGATGACATCGGACAAGCCGACGATCGGTGCCAGTTCAACGGACCCGTTGAGCTTGATGATGTCGACGCTGTGATGATTGGCCTCGAAATAGCTGCGGGCAATGCGCGGATATTTCGTGCCGATAGTGATGCGCTTGGTCATGTCGACCTTCTTGCCGGCGATACCGGCGACGGCCATGCGGCAGCGGCCGATGCCCAGGTCCATGACTTCGTAGACGTCGGCGCCCGGCGCTTCTTCGATGAGGACGTCCTTGCCGACGATACCGACGTCAGCGGCGCCGCGTTCGACGTAGACAGCGACGTCAGGTGACTTGACCAGGGTCACTTTGAGCTGGCCCTTGGCGTCTTCAAAGATGAGCTTGCGGCTCTCTTCGGAATACGTCGGGAAATCATAGCCGCTTTCGGCTAAATACTTCATGACCACTTTATGAATACGGCCCTTGGCCAGTGCAATATGAATCGCCATGTTACAACCTCCCCATGAGTGCTTCCAATTCTTCGGCCGTCATGGCCTTGCCGTCCTTATAGTACGAGCCGTTGCGGTAAATAGCGTGGATACTGTAATCGCCGCTGTCGATGAAGGACGAATCGGGATAGGCGGCGACGCGGAAGCCGCGGCTGCGCCAGTTCATGAGGTCCCGGACCAGGGTCTGGTCGCCGGCTGTATAGGATACGGCCATCTGGAACGACGGTTCCGTATCTTCCAACAGGCCGGCATCGTTCATGTATTCATACAATAAATTGATGTTCATGCCGAAGCCGCAGGCCGGGCGGTCGACGCCGAACCGCGACGACAGCTGGTCATAGCGGCCGCCGTCGATGATGTCGTACAGAGCGCCGTCGACGTAGACCTTGAAGACCGTATCCGTATAGTAGCCCAGGCGGCTGGCAAAGCCGAAGTCGAGCTGGACCTTATCGGCATAGCCGGCATAAAGGATGTAGTCATAGACCCGTTCCAGCCGCGACAGGGCGTTGAGCATGCCGCTGTTGATAGAGTAATCTCGGGCCTTGCTCAGGGTCTGGGCATAGGGCCCGAAGAGGACCGGCAGGGCTTCCAGGGCCTTGCGGGCATCGGCCGATACCGGCAGGGCGGCGATATAGGACTTGCAGGCCACGAGGTTGCGGTCGGCCATATAGCCTTTGAGCGTTTCTTTCTCTTCTTCCGAAATGGGAAGGCCATCGAACAATGCCTGCGTATAGGCTGCCGTACCGATGTCGATGCGGATGTTTTCGACGCCGACGGCCTTGAGGATCTCAGCCGCCGTGACGATGACTTCGCCGTCACATTCGGGGCTGGAGTCGCCCAGGATTTCAATGCCCCCCTGCAGGAAATCCTTGCCATACGTCGACCGGCCGTAGTATTCGCGGAAGACTGTACTGACATAACCGAACTTGAGCAGCTGGTTCGAGCGCGGGAATTCGCGGGCTGCCGTTTCGACGAGAGGCAGCGTCACATCCGGCCGCAGGACCAGGACACGGCCATCGGTATCGATGGTCTTGACCATCTGCTGGCGGAGCTGTGGAAAGAAGTGCTGGTATACATCGTAATCTTCAAAACTCGGCGTTTCAATAATCTTACAGCCGTGGTTCATAATGACAGAAATGATTTTCCCCTGGATCCGGTCATAATTGCGCATTTCATCATGGTGGAGCATCTTCACTCCATCCAAGGTATTGTTGTTCATCCTATGACCTCCCTTTCTTTAGTTCTTTATTCTAGTAAAGCATTAAAATATTGGCTGTTGAATATTGTACCACAAAGTCCTAAAAATAAAAATACCTTTTTCTAACTTTTTACGCTTTTTCACTTTCATCACCAGCGCATTTTAATCGTTTCTTTACAGACTTTTCAAATTTTGGCCTGGGAATCATGACCCGGTGGCCGCACCCGGTGCAGCGGATGACGAAATCGACGCCGATACGCAGCACTTCCCATTCATTGCAGCCGCAGGGATGGGCCTTCTTCATCTGAACGACATCACCTACATAATAACGGACAAAATCAGCCATCAAAATTCCTCCTTCAAAAGACAAATAGAATTATATATCATTATATAGCCCCAGGCCCCCCTTCGCAAGGGAATGGGCCGCCGTGATTGACCTGCTATAGTGCCTGTGTTAAGATAACAGGTAATGAATTGAAGAGGAGGAATTGCTTTGAAATCATCGATGAGCCGGCAGAGCCTGCGCCGGTCCTATCTCAGCTGTTACATCATCGGCACGATCTGCACGGTCTGCGCCATCGCGCTCCTGGCCTGGGTGGCCATCTGCATCGCCCTGGAAAAAGAGCCCCTGGCATCGGTCGCCTTTTTGCCGGACATGCCGGTATTTGCCATCTTCATCGTCATCATCGCCATCGCCGCCATCAGCGTCGCTGCCTGGCAGTACGGGGCGACGTTTCACCAGCGCTATGAAGCACTCACGGGAAAGGAAGGGCCTGACAGAGTAAAGCATGAGAAAGAATGAATTTATGGACCTCTTGCGCTACTATTTTCGCAAGAGCGACAAAAATGATTTAAAAGGCATCATCGAAGACTGCGAAGAACAGTTCCGCCTCGGTGCCAAAGAAGGCAGGTCGGAAGAAGAAATCTGCTGTAAACTGGGACATCCCAAGAACATTTACCGCTATTATATCGGCGAACCCATCGTCCCCGAAGACAACCCGCGTATGCCCGGCGACGAATACGGCGCCTACGGCGATTTCGGGCCGGGCGTGGAAGACCGCGTCTTCTATGACCAAGACCGGGACGACGAATACTACTGTCAGCAGCAGCTGGCCCAGCAGCAGCGCCGTTACGACCGGGAACAGGTCATGCGCCAGCGCTACGCCGCCGAAGCCGCCAAGACGGGCAAGGACTTCAACTGGAACGACGGCGACAGCCAGATGGGCAAAGCGGCCAAAGCCGTCGCCAGCCCCTTCATGGACGTCCTGGGGACCCTCTTCGGTATCCTCAGCGGTTTCCTTTACCTGGCCCTGGCCATCGTCATCCTGGCAGCCATCGGCATTTCCTTCATCCCGGCCTATGCCTATACGGACCTCCTGCCCTTGCCGACGCTCTCCCTGGTGACGCGGGTCCTCGTCGTCCTGACGGTCCTCTTCGCCGCCATGACGGCCAGCTCGGCCAGCCAGGCCTGCCACGCCGCAGCCCGCGGGAAGGGGGCGCAGTAAATGAAGCGCGTCCTCATCTTCCTCATCCTGACACTGGCCTGCGCCTTCGGCAGCTACACATCCTTCATGAGCAACGATTACGGCCCGTTGAAGCATTGGATGGCCTATTATAAAGAGTATAAAGAAATCCAGGGTGCCTTGGATAAGGGAAATGCCAGCAAGGCCGAACTCCTGGCTAAACTGAAGGCCATGTACCCGGAAAAAGCGGACCAGATTGAAGCCCAGTTCAAGGCGAAATACGGCAGCCTCAAGGACTCGGCCGAAGATGCCGGCGACACGGTCAAATCGAAGTGGGATTCCTATACCCGCGACGACAGCACCAGCCACAGCCGCTCCCAATCCCAGAGCCGCAGCAGCCAGTCGTCGTCTTCCCGGAGCAGCCAGAGCCAGAACAGCCGCAGCAGCAGTCAGAACAGCAGCCATGCTGGCGACCGGGACCATACGGCAGACGGCCACGACAACAACCGGGCCCGTTAAAAGTTTTCTACTAACGAATAATAATTATCCGTTGACATCAGAGTTAAAAAGTGCTACAATGAAATCAACCCAAAGAGGTGCTAAAAAATAATTTCAAATATGACTTTTTTATCAAGGAGGAAATGAATTATGGAATTAAAAGGTTCGAAAACAGAAAAAAACTTACAGGCTGCCTTTGCAGGTGAATCCCAGGCCCGCAACAAGTACACCTATTATGCCAGCGTAGCTAAAAAAGCAGGCTACGAACAGATCAAAGCTTTCTTTGAAGAAACGGCTAACAACGAAAAAGAACACGCTAAAATCTGGTTCAAACTCCTCAACGGCGGCGAACTGCCCAACGACATCAACGCATTGAAAGACGCTGCTGCCGGCGAACATTACGAATGGACGGAAATGTACCCGACCTTCGCTAAAGAAGCCCGTGAAGAAGGCTTCGACAAAATCGCCTTCTTATTTGAAAAAGTCGCTGAAATCGAAAAACACCACGAAGAACGCTACCTCGCTCTCCTGGCTAACGTCGAAAAACAGGAAGTCTTCAAGAAATCCGACAAGAAGACCTGGATCTGCCGCAACTGTGGCTTCATCGTAGAAGCTGTCGAAGCTCCGAAAGTCTGCCCGGTCTGTGCACATCCCCAGTCCTTCTTCGAACTCCGCAACGTTAATTACTAATAGTGAAAAAAGGAGCTGTCGCATTGCGACAGCTCCTTTTTTAGTGGTTCGTGGTTCGTGGCTCGTGGTTAGTAGCTCTGGCTGGCAGCTCTGGCTGGTGGCTAGCTTCGTAGGGGCTTGCACGTGGCAAGCCCGCCCCAGAACATGAGCGATTTTCCGGCCAGAGAGGTTGTCACCAAATATCCAGCGGGTCGCCCACGCGGCGACCCCTACAGTAAAAAATAGGCTGTCGCATTTGCGACAGCCTATTTTTTTTATTCTTCTACGCGGAAGCGATAACCGTTTCCCCAAACGGTTTCGATTGCCGTGAATTCCGGTTCGACTTCGTTGAGCTTGTCCCGCAGGCGGTTGACGTGGACCGTCACCGTCGCCAGTTCGCCCAGGGCATCGAGATGCCATATCATCTCGAAGAGGTACTTCTTGGAGAAGACCTGGTTGGGATGACGGGCCAGGAACAAGAGCAGATTGAATTCTTTCCCAGTCAGATTGATTTCTGTTTTTCCCCGGAAAACCTGGTGGCGCTTGATGAAAATGCGCAAGTCGCCGACTTGGATATCCGGTTTGTTGTCATCGGCATCCTGGAAACGTACCCCTAACAGTCTCTGATGGATTTCCAGATGGGCCTTCAGGCGGGCCATCATTTCCGATGGATTGAAAGGCTTGACGATATAATCGTCAGCACCGAGTCCCAATCCCTTGATCTTATCGTCGTCGCTCCCCCGAGCGGTGATGAAAAGGATGGGGACGTTGCTGATGTCCCGCAGTTTGCGGCACAACAGGAAGCCATCCGTGTCAGGCAGGCCGATGTCCAACAGGACTGCTTCGATGGCTCCGCCATCAAAGATCTTCAGGCCTTCCTTTCCCGTCATGGCTACGGATACTTCAAAGCCGTTGGCCTCAAGAAAGTCCCGTTCGATGGCAGCGATCATACTGTCATCTTCAATAATCAAAACGTGCGCCATAACTATACCCCCTCGTTGCGCTCCCGGTCAGGCTATTTCCCCGTCTGCAATCTCCGGAAGCCGTAATCTAAAATGGTCGGTGCATCGGTCCAGCGGTTGTCGTCGTTGTACAGGACCAAGACCAGCGTATGGCCGTCGCGCGTTGCCGAAGCAACGAGACATTCGCCAGCAGCATTGGTAAAGCCTGTCTTGACGCCGTTCGCGCCGGGATAGCCGCTGGTCAGGAAATGGTTCGTCGTCGTGACGTGCTTCGGTTCCCGACCATCCATGTATTTTACATCATAGGATTTGAGTCCTACAATATAACGAAATTCAGGGAAGTTCTTCATCCCGTACGCAGCCATCTTGGCCATGTCGATGGCCGTCGTGTGGTGATGGGCTGCCGTCAAGCCGTTGGGATTGACGAAATTCGTATGGGTAGCTCCCATTTTGACCGCTTCCTGGTTCATCTTTTCCGCATAGCCGGCGACAGAACCCCCTAAAGTCTGGGCGACGGCGACAGCGGCATCGTTCCCGGAAACGACCATCATGCCCCGCAGGGCTTCACGGATAGAAATGGGATCGCCCGGTGCAATCCCCAGGCAGGAAGGTTCCGTATTGGCAGCTTCCCAGGAAATCTGCAAGGGCTGGTCCAGCTTATCCTTATATTGGTCCAGGGCCGTAATGAGAGTGACGATTTTCGTCGTGCTCGCCGGGTGGACCCACTTGGTCGGATAGACCTGATATAATACCTTACCTGTATCGACGTCGATCATGCAGGCCGATTCAGCAATCGTCGGCGGCATATCGGCCTGAGCCGTCACCGTCATGGAGCCAATCATAAAACCGACAGCAATGACCGTCGTCAGCATAATACGCTTTAAAATAGAAAACATCCAATGTCTCCTTCCTATCTAACAAAATTATGAATTGCCAGGGAATACAAATCCTACAATAACCCATTATTTTTATTATATTTTTAATTAAAACATCTGTCAATAAAAAGAGGCCGTCGTCATGCGACAGCCTCTTTAGTGGCTAGTGGCTTGTAGGGGCCGTCCTGTCAAGGCGGCCCGCCGCAAACCATTATTTTTCCGGCTTCACTTCGACCCGGAAGATTTCGTCGCCAATGGTCTTGACCCAGAAACCGATGAGGTTGCCATAGGTTTCGCGGTTCTTGTCTTCTTCGGCGGCC
>ERZ1023894.116-NODE-116-length-21164-cov-10.083708_pt1 | contig 21164 bp, 25 predicted proteins | sample MGYA00380398_ERZ1023894 | MGnify/ENA primary metagenome ERZ1023894 (study PRJEB33179, sample SAMN07448994) | human gut metagenome | biome: Human-gut; feature: Human associated habitat; material: Faeces | host: Homo sapiens | place: India: Bhopal | collected...
ATATCATGCACTCTTAAAATTTTCAGTACTGGTCTGAATTCACAGGCCCATTATAAAGGGCAAAAGCCCTGTACCTCCGTCATTTATGTGTTTCTTGTTTCCCATCAGATCTTATGTCTTTTTTATTTTATCATAATTATGTGTGTCCATGCCATATATTTTTCACCACACTTTTGTACGTTCAACATGTTCTTTGAGAATATATGAACAGACGCCATGCCAAATTCCTGTCAATATTCATCCTTTTATTTCCGTTCCGTCCTTGAAGGTCACCCGGATATCGCCTTTGCTGTACACCGTGATGAAGTCCACCAGGCTGCTCCACAGCCGGGCATCGAACGCCTTGATGAGTTCCTGCTCCCGAAGCTCCTTGATGAAGCTGTCCATCTGGCGGCTCCGGGCCTTGCGATATTGGATGTCATCACAGGTCTTGTCATACTGCTTCTTCGCCGCTTCATATCGGCTGACCAGCTCGCTGTACTTTTGGTCGTAATCATCCTGGTTCTGCGCGACCCGCGCATTCTCGGCTATGAGATGCTGCACCTTGTCGGCCAGCAGGTTCAAATCTGTGCTGAGCTTGTCCCGCTCCTCTTCCAGGGCTTCTGTATCGGTAAGCCGTTCCTTCAGCAGGGTGATGCTGTTAAGGATATCAGCTTTGTTTTCGATGAGCTGATTGGCGGCCCGGATGAAGACTTCCTTAATATCATCTTCTGTCAGATGCGGTGTCTTGCAATGGCTCTTGAACTTGTCGTTGCATCGGTAGATGGTTCTGCGGTACTTATCGGTCGAGTGCCAGACCTTTGCCCCGTACCAGCCGCCGCACTGGCCGCATTTAATCTTGCTGGAGAAGATGGATACGCCGCTGTAACGTCCCCTGCCTTCACGCCGCCGCTTGATTTCTTCCTGCACCCAGTCGAAGACCTGCGGGCTGATGATGGCTTCGTGGTTATTTTCCACATAGTACTGCGGCACTTCCCCTTCATTCGCTTTCATTTCTTTGGTCAGGAAGTTGACGGTAAACCGCTTCTGCAACAGGGCATCGCCCTTGTATTTCTCATTCGTCAGGATGCTCTCTACCGTCCGCGGATACCAGCGTTTCTTTTTCGCCGGGGTTTCCAGCCCTCTGGCAGTCAGCTCCCTGGCAATGGAGTGGAAGGTATACCCGTCCAGGAACAAACGGTAAATCAGTTTCACCGTCTTGGCCTGTTCCCGGTTGACGACCAGATTCCCGTCCGGCCCCCGGTCATACCCGAGGAAATGTCCGAACGGCACACACACCTTGCCATCAGCGAATCGCTTCCGATGGCCCCAGGTGACATTTTCCGAGATGCTCCGGCTTTCTTCCTGCGCCAGGGAACTCATGATGGTGATGAGGAGTTCGCCCTTGGCATCAAGCGTCCAGATATTTTCCTTCTCGAAATATATCTCGATGCCCTTGTCCTTGAGCTTGCGTACCGTCGTCAGGCTGTCCACGGTGTTTCTGGCGAAACGGCTGACCGATTTCGTGACGATGAGGTCGATTTTCCCATCCATGGCATCCCTGACCATCCTCTTGAAACCATCACGGTGCCGGGTGTTGGTAGCCGAGATGCCTTCATCGGTGTAGATGCCGACGAACTCCCAGTCATCCCGCCCCTTGATGTAATTCGTGTAATAGTCCACCTGTGCGGCATAGCTGGTAACCTGGTCATCATGATCCGTGGAAACCCGGGCATAGCCAGCTACTCTCCGCTTCTTCCGGCTGTCAATCGGGGCCGCTGTATAACGGCTGATGGTTGCCGGGATAGCCCTTACTGTCTTTGCCACTCTTCTCTGCTCTCCTTTCCTCGTGCCTTGGAACGCCGCCCAGACGGCGTATAGGAAGTTTCTTCTATTCTCCCGTCATTGAAATGGACGATCAAACAGTTTTGCTTTCCGGCTTCGATATATTCCACTTTCTCCCGGAAGACATCTCCATTAAAAGATTTTAACCCCATAACCTCTGCAGCCACACGCTTCAGGTCATCTTCCCGGATGCTGACCGATTCACATTGACCGCCTTTGCTGCATCGCCAATAAACAGGCCTGTCGTTCTTCACTTTGCATCGCCGGAAAGAGGAGCCGCACAAGGCGCACCGGATACGGGTCGTAAAGGCAGAGAAACGGGTTCCCTTGCCATTGGCCATGTAGTTTTTCATCCATGCCCTCTGGCGATTCTTATATTCCTCGGTCCAGCAATCCTTCTTTGCCGTCGATACCCAGTGCCTGGTAATTTTCCGTCCGTCTTTCATACAGAAAACCATCACATGGTATTCTGGCACTACTATCTTTTCGACCTGGTCAAGGAAAGCCTGTTCATCGAAATCATCCAAGCCCAGGACTTCCGTACACTCCTTCATGAGGACTGCCTGCGGGATACTGCCTTTCGCACCACAGTTCCGGCCTTTCAGCTTATGAGAGCCGCAATCCCAGAATTCTTCAAATCCCCGGTCTGTGCGGAGATTGTGCATATAACTCCGGCCGCAGATGCCGCATTTGATTTTTCCGGTGAAGCAGGTCGTGTTCAAGGACTTCTTGGCCAGCGCCCCCAGTTCCTTCCGCCGAGCCATCTCCTGCTGTACGTAATCAAAGGTTTCCTTGTCGATGATTGGTTCATGCGTATTTTCAACGTAATATTTGGGAAGTTCGCCCCGGTTCTTCTTCCGCTTCTTGAGGATTGGATCCGTCACATATTCTTTCTGGAAGAGCATATTGCCGGTATAGGTGATATTGGTCAAAACAACCTTGATGTTGGAATCCATCCAGCGGCAGCCATTCCGGGTCGTGATGCCTTCGGCAGCAAATTCCCGTTTTGTTTCAAGCCGGGATTTGCCATCAAGGAAATTCTGGAAGATGCGTCTGACAACAGCTGCTTCCTTAGGGACTACCACCAGCTTATCTCCTTCCCAGCGGTACCCGTAGACACGGAACCGGCCGTTGGGGGTTCCCTGCTCAAACTGTTTCTTGATGCGCCACCGGACATTTTCACTGATGGAGCGGCTCTCTTCCTGGGCAAAGGAAGCCAGGATGGTCATCATCAGCTCACCGTCACCGCTCATGGTATGGATATTCTCTTTTTCAAACCAGACTTCGATGCCCAGCTCTTTCAAATGCCGGACGGTACGCAGAAGGTCTACGGTATTGCGGGCAAAACGCTGGATGGACTTGGTAAGGATGATGTCTATCTTCCCGGCTTCGGCATCTTCCAGCATCCGCAGGAATTCCTGCCGCTTCTTCATCCCCGTCCCGGAGATGCCATAGTCCGCATAGACCCCGGCGTATTCCCAGTCCGGGTTCTTCTGAATGAGGCTGCTGTAATAACTGACCTGCGCCGAAAGGGAATGGTGCATCCGCTCCGACTCCATGGATACGCGGGCATAGGCTGCGACTTTCTTTCGCTGTTTCAAATTTGGTATGCTTCGTTCAATCTTACGGATAGTCCGCATAGAATCAGCTCCTTTCGACACTATATATCACTCTGTTTGATACAATTATCAAGTGTATAAGTCCTCGGAAAACGGCTGATAGCGGCGAAGCATCTCCTGCTCGAAGTCCCGGTACTCCTTCCCGGTGATGAGCTTTTCGGCCAGCATCCGCCTTGCCAGATACATCGCCATCTGGAAGGCTGTTTCATTTTGAAACGACCTCTTATCCATGGCGGACACCTCCGAACCGATATGCAATATAGCAGGCATGGGAGCAGAACTTCCGATGGCTGTTGCCGTAGACCATGAATTCCTTCCCGCAAGCCGGACAGGTATAGGTGTAGACTGCCTTCCGCTTCACCAGCTCCAGATGTGCATTCCACCACTTGTTCCGGCAGGAATCCGAGCAGAACCGTTTCCGCTTCCGTCCAGGATTCTGGGCAATGGGCTTTCCGCACTGCTCGCAGACTGCCCCATTTGTTCTGGCTGCCAGGCTGTGCCGCCGGCAGAACGACTTCACCGTATTGATGGAAATCTGGAGCCGAGCCGCTATCCTGCCATACCCAGCCCCATCCCGGCGCAAGGCAATGATCTGTTGTTTCTGTTCGTCCGTCATGATGGACACCTCCTGAAATTTTGGTCTTCAGGAGTAACAGGACAGAACGGCTATCGTTAAGTACTATGAAGGCAAAAAAATACGGATGCCCGTGATGAGCATCCGCTGACAGAACTTTTTATTTTATCACCCGAAATATTTACAGACATAGTAAAAGATACAACACTATATTTTTTGTCTGTATAATATTATTACCACGTTAATAAGAGTTGGTCATCAACTTTCTTATCTTCCATATGTTTTCCATTATTTTGTAATCTATCAATCATTGATGTTCCACAATTAACAAGCAATTTTCTTTCAAAAAGACCATCCGGTGGAGTTACTGAGATATCTGTTTTCTTTGAATTTTTCATACCGTTAATTGAAAGAATAACCTTTACGCCGCGTTGCTTGCATTCAGTAATTTTTTGAAACAAGGTATCTATATTGAAGTCCTGTGCGCCATAAATAATACTCTGCGAATGAGTGTAGGGAGGATCACAATAAACTACATCTCCTTCTTTTGCTTTATCCATTGCTGAAATATAACTTTCACATTGGAAATCCACTTTTTGAAGAAGGTTATGCCACAAAGCAACACGTTTTTTAAATGTTTCAGGACTAATAGGTTTATGTGGCCCTCTCGGTGTACTCATATAACCATCCGTCTTTCTAAATCTTATTACCCCAGAGTAACAAGTTCTTGATAATAAACAAAAATCATAAGGATTATGGTGACGATTAAATCGGTCTTTAATTTCATTATATTTGTCATCTGGATTAAGATAATATTCCTCAATCTCTCTCTTATAATAATCGGTCAGTTTATTTGGTTCATCTTTAACAAGATTAAATATATCAATTAAGAATGGTAATATATCGCTGGCATGTGCTTTGTTAAAATGAGGAAAAAGCTTTGAGCTATCCGCATTTAATAATTCTGCCATAACAGCGCCACTTCCTAAAAAAGGCTCATAATAATCATTAAATTGGGGCGGCATATACGAAACAATCAGTTCTGCAAACTTTCGCTTACTTCCTATCCATTTTAATAGAGCTGGTAACATCTATATACTCCTCTGTAACTTATAGTCTGTAGACTTATAGTCTGCACATTGATTATAATTTATTTATCAAGGGGGTGTCAAGCCATGCACGGTAATATTCAAGAAGCATTTGGACAAGCTATCCGAAAACTTCGTATGGAACAAGGAATTTCGCAAGAAAAATTTGCTGATTTATGTAATTTGCACAGGACATATATCAGTGATATCGAGCGTGGCGTAAGGAATATTTCTCTTGAAAATATAGATAAAATGGCAATAGCCCTTAATATCAAGATTTCTGATATTTTTAAGGAGGTAGAAAACGATGAGAGCATTTGATGAGTTTAAAGATTCACCAATGAGCTTCTGGGCTTTCATACGTTTTGTCACTGAACGACTCGGCTACAGTAAGGATGGCAAGATTAACAGGTATACCAAGGAAAAAATCGAAAAGGTATGTAATTCCAATGGCATCTATCATTATGACAAGTTAGTTAACGATGCTATTAAATATACAGATATGAGAGCCAATTTACTGAGCGGTTTTGTTAAAAGTCACTTGATGACAGGAGAAGAAGCACATAATGAATTTAACCTTCTTTATCCGATGTATCAGAAAGAACACTTTTTTTGCCAATTACCATTAAATAAACAAAAAGGGGAAATGAAGCAAATAGCTTATTTCACGGCGATAATCAATATTTTAACAGAAAAGACAATTCGTAATATTACCGGAAATTATCATGATTTAGGTTTTGATGATGACCCCCGCGGTCTTACCTATGTATATGATGATAAGCATAGTATTATAGGTGCTTCTTCCCGGAGATTCGATGGTGCTTATCCCAGTATAAATAATCCCACGATTGTTTGGGAAATTAAAGAATATTACTACAACAAGTCTTTTGGTAGCCGTATAGCTGATGGTGTTTATGAAACCCAACTTGATGGCTATGAGTTTAGAGATTTACGCCGCACATACGATTACAAGGTCTATCATGTTCTTTTTGTAGATTCATATCATACGTGGTGGGATTTAGGAAAGTCTTATCTTTGTCGTCTGATTGATATTTTAAATTCTGGAGCTGTCGATGAAATTATTATTGTGCGTTAATTTTTTGATAGATGGACAAAATTATTAAATCAATTCGTCAAATAGGGTTCATGATTTCATCTAATAATTTTATGATGTTTTTATGTGAGTACGATAAAATTTAAATACTATAAAATATTATTCTATTTTAGTGAAAATAGTTATTAACATTTAATAAAATAGAAATATTATATCATACTTAAAAAGCCGGTATGGAACATCTCCCCGATGCCCCATACCGGCTTTGCTCATGCAATCTTCTGTTTTACATCAGCCACGATGGCTTTGACCGCCTGCTGCATCAGGGTGATGTAGAGGCGGTTGCGGATTTTGATCCACCAGCTGGTGGTGGTCTGGATTTCCGTTTCCAGCGGATTGCCTGCTTGACCCATTGGTTCAGGCGCAATTGTCTAAATGCATTCTCCTCGGCAGGATTCTGTCTGGCGGATTCGCAGGCCGCCTTGACCTTGTCCATGCCGACCGTAATGCCAAGCGACGGGTTAGCCTTCTTCCAGACCTTGACATCTGTCCAGTCATCAGTATCCTTGGCCCCGTATATCACCGGATAGAAGGTGGCATCAATCTTACGGCCTGCGATAATATCCAGCGCCTTCTGATGGGTTTCATAGCAGATGGAATGGGTGTCCGTCCCGGCTGTCGTAATAAGAAAATACAGCGGCTGCGTCCGGGCATCGCCGGAGCCTTTAGTCATGACATCAAACAGTTTTCGGTTCGGCTGCGTGTGCAGCTCATCGAAAATCACGCCGCTTACGTTAAAACCGTGCTTGCTGTAGGCATCGGCGGATAATACCTGATAAAAACTGTGCGTGGGAAGGTAGATGATCCGTTTCTGCGAAGCCAAGAGTTTTACCCGCTTGGATAAGGCCGGACACATCCGTACCATATCCGCCGCCACTTCAAAGACAATGGATGCCTGCTGGCGGTCGGCGGCACAGCCATACACTTCGGCACGTTGCTCCCCGTCACCGCAGCATAAAAGCAAGGCTACCGCTGCCGCCAGTTCCGACTTGCCCTGCTTCTTGGGAATCTCGATGTAGGCGGTATTGAACTGCCGGTAGCCGTTCGGCTTTAAGATGCCGAACACATCGCGGATAATCTGCTCCTGCCAGTCGATCAGCTCAAACGGCTTTCCGGCCCAGGTTCCCTTGGTGTGGCAGAGACATTCGATAAAAGACACGGCATAGTCCGCCATGGTTTTGTTGTATTTGGAATCCTTGGCCTTGAATTTTGTAGATCGATAGCGTTTCAATTTTCGCAAGCAGCGTCACCTCCTTTGCGGCAACAAAAAGACCGCCGAAGTGGGCAGTCTTGGTAATGATGATATGGATTATTTCTTTCTGATTGTAAGGCAGCGGTCTATGCCGTACAGCACGTTCAATGTGCTGCCGTTGTCCCAATGCACCAGCAGGCTGCCGGTGTCATCCACACCGACAACCGTTCCTTTTGTGCCATTCGGTGGAGCCTGGGCATCATCCATTTGCAGCAGTACAATCCGCGTTCCGTCAGGATATGCACTGCGCAGTTGCTCCAATCGTTCCTTATTCGGATATTTCATCATTATGTTCCTTTCTGCCGTTTTTAAAGGCCGAGGAACCGGAAAGGTGCTGCAGGAGCAGCTTCCGTTCGTCCTTGTATTTCGTACCGATAAAGCCAAGGCGAAGCAGAAAGCAGCGGAAGTCGTATTTCTCGTTGATGGATGGGTGCTCCGTTGCCAGCACCCGTTTCTGCTTCTTTGCCAGATGGCAGAGCGCCGTAATGAAATGGGTGCAGGCTTTGACCGTATCGGCATCCGGGCAGCCGGTGAACCAAGGGAATAACACTTTATCTTCCGTTACCTGCATGCGCAGCACATCGATTTGAAAAACTTTTAGCATAAGATTGCTCTTAGCCTGGATCAGTTTCTTTAGGTTTTCCAGTGCCGTATCGGTGAAGAAGGAGCGCGGCATGGCAATCACCAAGTCGTCTATATTCTCCTGCTTAGACGCCGAATCGTCAGGTTCTTTCACTATTGGTTCGGCTGGTTCTGCATGGAATCCCATGCTGTCGAGTTTTTCAAGCAAATCCTCGATTTCCTTTCTGTCAATCATGTCATCAAAATTAAGATTGCCGTCGCGGTCAACAGTAAAACAATCAATTTCGTAGGCATAGCTGGGAATCCCCTGATACATTTTAGCGGCTCCGGTAATGGTGCTGATGGCATCGGCCAGTTCCTTGCGTGTTTTTCCTTGTGCATGGTACAAAATTTTCATGGTAGTAAACCCCTTTCGTTTTTTATCATGTACATATATCACTCTAACCGGCAATTATAGCAAGGGGTTTGTACCATAAATTACACGTACTATTCTTGTACTGTCGCCATTTTGCCGAGCAGCTTTCCGGTCAGCCACAGGCCGCCATCAATCAGCGTCGGCAGAAAGCATTGGTCGCGGAATTTGTTCCAGCCGGTTTCCTTGTCAGCGGATTCCTGCAACGCGGCTGTGTAGGCATCCGCCACTTCTTTGACTGCCGGAAGCACCGTTGTATGGAGCCAGGAAATAGTGGCGTTCTTGGCATCCTCCTGCACCGAGTCCAGAATGTGTTCCTTGAGTTCGTTTTGAATCGTTTCAATATCCATATTAGTATCTCCCTTCAAAATCTGTTATGCCACGGGCAATGGCCCGGGCGAAATCATCCGCGTTATTCGTGAGCAGCGCGGCATCATCCTCATTATCAATAAAAGCTGTTTCCACCAGAACGGCGGGCATCGTGGTGTCCTTCAGCACAATCAGGTTGGGCCGTTCCTTCAGGCCACGATCCACTGTACCAAGACTCTGCACGATCTGCAACTGGATACAGGCGGCAAGCTGCGGAGATTGACCGCTGTCGTTGGCATACACCAGTGTTTCCGTACCACGGGCGCAGATGCTGTCGGAGTTGCAGTGCAGGCTGACGAATATATCGGCAGGCCATGCATTTGCCGTATCCACCACGCAGGGCAGATCCGGTGTTTCCCCTGCCAGGTTATCGCTTTGCAGGAACTGCACCTCGCAGCCTGCCGACTCCAAATATGTTTGGACGAGACTGCCAATCGTAGCAGCCACATCACATTCCCGCAGTCCGGTGTTTGGGTTCACCGCGCCGCTGTCCCGTTCCCGGTCATGCCCGGGGTTGATACATACACGCATCATGTTGCCTCCACTTCAGTATAGGTATACGTTTTTCCATTTCGTGTCACGATTACCTGTTCGCTCGAGCCGACCTGTTCGATATACCGTTTCACAATGACATCACAGAACTTTTCATCCAGCTCCACCATGTAGCAGCGTCGCTTCGTTTGCTCACAGGCCAGCAGCGTCGAACCGCTGCCGCCGAATGGATCCAGCACAGTGCAGCCGGTCATGCTGGAATTCAGGATGGGATAGGCAAGGAGCGGTATCGGTTTCATGGTGGGATGGTCCGTATTCTTTTTCGGCTTATCAAACTCCCAGATAGTGGATTCCTTCCGTCCGGTGTACCATTCGTGCTTCCCTTTCTTCTTCCATCCGTATAGCACCGGCTCATGCTGCCACTGATAGGGAGAGCGTCCCAGCACCAGCGACTGCTTCTTCCAGATGCAGCAGCCGGACAAATAAAAACCGGCATCCGAGAAGGCTTTCCTGAAGTTAAGTCCTTCGGTGTCGGCGTGGAATACATAGATGCTGGCATCGTCTGCCATGACGGTGTGCATGCAGGTGAACGCATCATATAAGAATTGGTAGAATTTGTCGTCCTGCAGATGGTCATTCTTGATTTTTCCGGCCCGGCCTTCGTAGTTGACGTTGTACGGTGGATCGGTGACTACCAGATTGACCGGTGTTCCCTGCAGTAATCGCTGGTATGTTTCCGGCTGGGTGCTGTCGCCGCAGAACAATCGGTGTGTTCCCAACTGCCACATATCACCTGCCTTGGAGAATACCGGCTTGTTAAGTTCGGCATCCACATCAAAGTCATCATCATGTACACCATCCTTCATATCGTCCTTGAACAGGTCGTCCAGTTCCGCCGGATCAAACCCGGTAAGCGACACATCAAAGTCGCTGCCCTGCAGGTCGGTAATGAGCAGCGCTAATTTATCCGTATCCCAATCGCCGCTGATTTTATTAAGGGCGATGTTTAGGGCTTTTTCCTTTTCGGTGTCCATGTCAATTACGACGCAGTCGATTTCCAAGATGCCTTCCTGCTGAAGCACCTTCAGTCGCTGGTGTCCGCCGACCACGTTGCCAGTGCGCTTGTTCCAAATGACAGGTTCGACGTAGCCGAACTCGTCCAGCGAGCGTTTCAGCTTTTCGTATTCCGGATCTCCCGGCTGCAAATCCTTTCTCGGATTATAGGCTGCCGGGATAAGGTCTTGTATGTTCTTTTTGATCAATTCCATAATTATTTTCCTTTCCGTGCCTGCAACAGGTGTTCCATCATCGTATCCTGCGGACTTCCTACAAATGCTGTGGTACAGTTCTGCTTGACGATATCGAAAATCTCATACCAGAGCAGGTTCGCCTGCTTCTGGAATGACTGGCTCATCTGCACAAATGGACTGGTAATCGCACCGCCGGTCGTGGGGTGCTTGCCGAGCAGTCCATAGGTGCTGATGGCTTCTTCGCACTGGATATACCGGGCGAATGCCTGGGCATAGGCTTCCAGCAGCCGGGGATTGACGAGCCGTTCGCAGCCGCGGTTCTTCAGCCATTGCCAGGTCTGACGGAACAAGTCGTCCGCACCGAGCGGCTTGCCGTCCCGCTGCCGGGCCGACAAATAGTCACTGGGATTCGGCATATCCTCGCCGGTGAGATCTGCGGCATCGTTTAACTCGGCACCTTCTAAGGCAGGCGTCGGCAGGTCGATAATGGTGGCTGCTTTTCCCTTGTCGATTTTATCGGCCAGCGCCTCCGGCTTGTCCCCGGCGCGGATCCGTCTGCCGCCGCGATTGGTTCCGTCCTTGGCCATGGCTGTTCAACTCCTTTCCCATGCGGTAAATCCCCCGTTTGAACCGCAATTTTTGTGCGTGTGACCCCAGCACCGGTCTAGCATTTTGGCGCGCCAGAGATTTGGACCGCCCCTCCTGGCGGAGCGTAGTCATTCATAGCGGTATTCCTTTTTGGCATGATGCCAGCGGTCGTCCATCTCAGCGGTTATCTTCGAGTGGCACGGCTTGCACAGCGACATAAGGTTATCCTCGTCATGAGTGCCGCTGCGGGAGAGGGGACGGATATGGTGCACCTCCGTTGCCGGTGTGGTCTTGTGGTTCTTCAGGCACATCTCACACAGGGGATGCTTTCCGATGTAGCGGTCCCGGATGCGTTTCCATGCTCTGCCGTATCGTTTCTTGACGACAGGGCTGCGCTGGTAGGTGTCATAGTATTTGTCCATTAATTTTTGGTGTTTCTCGCAGTACCGGTTCACGGTCAGCTCCTTGCAGCCGGGGTAGGCGCACGGTTTCTTTGGTTTCCAAGGCACAATGTTCATCTCCAGACATAGCAAAAGCCTTCAAAGGATTGCTCCCTCGAAGGTTTCTCTCACATTCTTTCATGCTATTAGTATAACACGTCAAATGAATAAATGCGTCCGCGATTTTGGACATCATGTCTTTCCAAACAAAAGGATAGCAAACTTAGCTAATGCACGATTCTTTCTTTTGTAGGCAGAAGACCGTTCAATGTGAAAATGGTCGGCAATAGCATAGACGGCACTCGTCTGTGCATCCTCATCGGCATAGAAGGTCTGCAGCACGTACTGCTCATCGCTGCTTAACTTCTTCCACGCAGGACGGAACCATGTCATGTACTCCGCCGCCTGCCGGTACCGTTCCTTCAAGATGTCAATGTCTGCCAGGCCGGAGATGATATGATCTTCTGCCGCATGTGGGTTGCTAGAGTGCGGCATCCCATCGAAGCCGGGCGGATGCAGGTTGGTCATGGCAGCATATGCCTGCTTGACATCTTCGCTGGTATTTTCAATGATGAACTTCATGCTGTCGTAATCCCGGATGGCATCAATGGCACCACTCCGTTTATTCAGGTACTTCCAGATAACACTCATAGGCTGTCTCCTCGTAAGCTGGCCCGGACTGCATCAATCAGTGCAGCCTGTGTCTTGTTTTTTTCTTTCAGGGCCTTCAGGATGCGTCCATCAATGGTCCCTTTCGTAATAATGTGCTGAATGACCACGGTTCCAGATGTCTGTCCCTGCCGCCAGAGTCTGGCATTGGTCTGCTGGTACAACTCCAAACTCCATGTCAACCCGAACCAGACAAGCGTGGAGCCGCCCTGCTGCAGGTTGAGCCCATGCCCGGCGGATGCCGGATGAATAACCGCAACAGGAATCGTCCCTGCATTCCAGTCCGCTATATCCTGTGAGGTCTTTATTTCCCGTACGGTAAACCGCTGTCGGATCCGCATTAAGTCATGCTTAAACCAATAGGCCACCAGCACCGATTTGCCGTTGGCGCTTTCGAGGATATCCTCCAAGGCATCCAACTTCCGGTCATGAATGGGAAGCACCATCCCGTCATCAGAATAGATCGCACCGTTTGCCATCTGGGAAAGCTTCATCGTGAGGGTTGCGGCATTGGCGGCTGTGACGTCACCGTCCGGCAGCTGCAGCACCAGATCCTTCTTTAGTTCTTCGTACCGTTTACGTTCCGGCTCGGACAACTGCACTTCATACTGGCTGCTGATGAGTTCCGGCATAGGCAGATGGTCCGTCGATTTCATGGAAATAGAAATGTCCGATATTTTTCGGTATATCTCGTCCTCGGCTCCCGGCAGCAGTTTGTAGCTGAAAACGACCTGTCCGTTTCGCTTGTCCGGTGTAAAGTAGGTGCTGCGGTACTGTCCGATGAATCTGCCAAGCCGCTTTCCCATATCCAGCAACTTGAACTCCGCCCACAAATCCATCAGGCCGTTGCTCGAAGGAGTCCCTGTCAGTCCGACGATCCGTTTTACCTTCGATCTTGCTTTCATCAGTGCCTTGAACCGTTTGGACTGGTAATTCTTGAATGATGAAAGTTCATCCACAACCACCATGTCAAAATCAAAGGGGATCCCGCTTTTCTCAATCAACCACTGCACGTTCTCACGGTTGATGATATAAATATCTACCTGTGCTTTCAGTGCCGACAGTCGTTCTGCCTCTGTACCCACTGCCACGGTATATTTCAATCGATGCAGATGATCCCAATGCTGTATTTCATTTGCCCATACGGCTCTCACACGCAACGGGCATACCACCAATACACGATGGACGTTAAAGCTGTCAAACAAAAGGTCCTGGATCGCCGTCAGTGTAATAACGGTCTTGCCAAGTCCCATATCCAGCAGGACTGCCGCCGTGGGATGACTCTCAATATATCGGATAGCATATTGCTGATACTCATGTGGCTCGAATTTCATCCAGCATCCCTCCAATCTGGTCTGCGCTGTCAATAACATAAACGGGGAATCCCAACTTCCGCAGCAGACGATGCCTCGCCAACTGAAGAGAACGCGGCTTCTTTCCCGGCGCTTTTACTTCCACAAAGGCAATATGTTCGTCAGGTAATAAAACGATACGGTCCGGCATCCCATCAAAACCGGGACTGACAAACTTCAGTGCCATGCCGCCTGTTTTCTTTACTGCTGCTACGAGTTTCCGTTCAATGATTTTTTCTCGCATTTCATATACTCCTTCTCCTGTCATCATTGAAAGTCTTCCTATTTTTGTCCTTTTTGTCACACTGTCCTATAGCGTGTAAGAATGAAAATATAAATATAAATATAAGTAAAAATATGTATCTATATGTATCTGTTACTATAAGGACACATATACCCATATATTTACATACGGTATAGGGACAGAAAGGACAAAAAGGACAAAAGTCACTGCTCGTACATATGTGGATTGACGAGATATATCTGTGCAGGCGGCCTTCCTTTTCCCGAATAGCTTGTATTTTCCTTTGGGGCAATATAGCCGTAATCCATCAGTTGGGTTAAGACCGGCTGCACATCCTCTGCCTTCTTGAAATTGCGGCAGAGCCTCATAAGGTCCCTGCGTGTAAATTCAGTCATTCTATTGTTTGTTACCACATCCATCACCTTCTTGCTCTGGCTGATAACCGGGTCAGCACCCATCAGCATAAAAGCCGCCCTTGCGTGTTCTATAAAGTATTCTCCGATACGGATGCTGTTTCTCATGGTTTCCCCGTCCACCACAAGCGGATCCGTTGCAGTTAAAAAGGCATGGTTCCTGTATATGGATGCCCGGCACAACAGGGCTGCAATACGCTGAATGTTGCCTACCAGCTTTCCTGCCCAGTCCACAATGTCTGCGTAGGTTCTGTTTAACTCAGGCTCCAGCCTTTCGGCAAAAGCTTCTATCAGCGCATCTGCCTCCTGCGATAAGGTGATGATTTCTTCCCCGTTTTCACATTCATCCTCCAACAGGTTCCGGATGCACTGCTCATATTTCCGGTACACGCCATCAGGAACAGACCGGGAACGGTATTTCCGTTTCCCCACAAAGGATGCCGGAATGCAGTACAAAAACCGTGCTGTCAGTCCCCGCCCCCGGAAGACGCCGTTCTGCATCAGGCCGGAAAGGACGCTTGGCTGTACCATAAGCAGCACCGTCAGTGCCGGGTTCATAATGCTTTCACTGTTCCTGCCGATACGGTCCACCCGGATGCTGTCCCCGGAGTAGCCTTTCAGCATAACGTCAATATTGACGGTTTTGGAATATGCACCTGCCAGCGTATCAAAAATCCCGCCTTCCGTGGATAGGATGGCGGCCCGCCCGTTATTATCCGCAAGCACAGACGTCAGCTTTTCTGTGGTAATATCATCCACATACAGCTTCATCGGCTTCATTTCCTTATATCCGGCAATCTCCTCTGCCATTCTTCTGACTGCTTGTGCATCCGCCTTGCCCTTGGATGCCTGATCTTCCAGCACTTTCTGCCTGCGTTCCAGTATCCGTTTCTGCATTTTGCTGGTTTCGATTGCCGCTGCATTCTGCGTATTCCGTTCTGACTCAAATACATTCAATGGCCGTATCATGGCATTTTCGACCGCTGATTTACGTTCGGACGGATTCATGACATTCAGCACAAAAATATTGACAGGCTCTATCCAGTCCGGCTTTGCCCTGATTTTAAATTTTCCCTGCATGCATACGGACAGGATTGCAATGGCTGCGCTAGCCGCCATATCAACCGGTGTCTGTGTACTTTCCGAGAGTGCTGCCACATAATCACCGACCGCTTTTGGCAGGGCATCCAGCGGAAAAGGCGGCAGATGGAACTCATCAAAGGGAATGGGCATCTCCCACTCCGGTTCTTTGTTGTATTCCTCCGGTGCAATATATCCATCCTGCTTTGCCAGATCCCTGCCAAATTTCAAGGCACTGTCCCAGATGGTATCCAGTTCTTCCTGCGCCAATGGCGGCGTACATCTTTGTGATTTCTCGATGAAAATATGACGTGCTTCCTCCGTGCAGCCATACCGCTTGACGATTTTTCCCGCAAACCGGCTCATGCTTTTATTACGGGAACCTTCTGTGATCGTTTCCCTGTCCAAATGAGAAAAGGCTTTCTCGTCTAAAAATTCATCTATGGTTCGGCTTCCTTCATGCCATATAATATTTCCAGACTGACAGCCATACATAAACCGCGCCGCATCTGTCGCCCCATTATCAAAAAATGATGCCGCCGCATATATACGCTTTTTTAATGTTGAACAATCTTTTGCACTAACAGTCGGTTGATGGGGAAAATAGACATGATGCCGCGGTCTGGCTGACTTTTTCCCTTTTACCTTTCCGTCATGGCGGCTCGGGACAACAACAAAAGAAACATCCGGGAAAATATCCGGATACATGTCAGGATATATCCAGTCTTTGGGATGATCCGAGTGATCGTTGTCACAGTCCATAACGTCCACGTTCCCGGTAATATAATTAGAATTGGAGCGATGGAAATTTTTATATTCCGCACTGACATGATCGCGGCAGATGACAGCCTTAAAATCTTCTTCATTTTCAATATCAGCCTGATTCGGGTAGATGCTGTTCTTGGCATTGCCCGTACAATTTGCTGTATATAACGTGAACTTCATCGGACCGTCTCCTTTAAATCGCTGCCAAAGTAACGCAGTTTGTAATTCTTCCTTTTGGCTCTCCTGATTTCGGCATCCATTCCCGCCGATATGATGTCTCCAAATACCCACACCTCACTGCAGTGGCTCATCAGTACATTGCCAAAGTGCAGTCCCAGTTCACGTTCCGTTATATTGGTGTCATCAAGGAACTGCGGAAACAATAAGTGTGGGGCAATAGGGATATACCTTTGCTCCACCGCAAAGCGGCTGTATCGTCTTGCATTGGCAATGTTCCCGGACACATCCCCTGAAAACGGGGAGCATACATAGATCATGGGTCGGTACACTCTTGCCGTCTTCGCTTCCTGTTCGATATGGGATAAGGCCCCGTAGGTGGTCGGATCCGGATACCCTTCACTGTTACGTCTGCTTGCACCCACCATGTTTACCTCCCGCCAGCTTTTTGCTGCAGCTGTCACACAATACCGATGTACCGAAAAGGTCAACCTTGCCATCGGCAAATACCTCCGCCAGGTCAACCTGCACCTCCGAGCCGCAATGCGGGCAGCGGCAGAATACATTCTCATCATTGATTTCAATGGAAATCCCTACCGTATCATTCAGTTGTTCCTTTACATAAAACATATTATCGGTCCCCCTCTAATTGGTTAAACACTTTTGCATTCGCATGAAAGCAATCAGAAATTCCGGCCTGAAAAGGCCATATTCTGCAGATTCAATCCACACTTTCCCATCCTCATCTTTCGATGTAACAAGTCCGGCATCAGCCAATGATTCATGAAACTCACGCAGTTCGTCATGTTGTGGACAAAGACGTGATATGAAATCACGAAAATCAGGAACCTCGTCCTCTGGAATATACTTATTCATAAAAATACCGCCTTTCCTAAAAGTAGGGTTTTGCCCTCTGCTAGTAAAAGGACAAAACCCTACTTTTTAAGAACCGTATGCTTAATCTTTTTTGTAGAAGCTGCATTCATACCCGTCTGCCCGAAGAAGAAGTCCGCTGATCCATGGCGGCGTTCTGCCCATCTGCTCACAGATGGATTCAAGGGATACATTCATGCTGCACTCTATGATCAGCTCATCATGGACATGACCGCAGATAAAATAGTGGGATAATGTCCGCATAGCATAGGCAAGAATATCCCGGCTGATTGCCTGGACAATGTTTTCCACGAACTTTGGGCCGTAGCTTTCAATCCGTTCCCATTTTTTAGTGCCACCAACTCCCTCGTAGGTAACGGCTTCTCCGCCGAAACGGTTCTCTCCCATGCGCGGCTTCACATAGGACAGATGTCTGCCGCTTGGCAACTGGATAAACAGCATCCCACTCTGATAGACAAAGCGGATGCCATGCGTTTCAGTCGGCACATGCCGTTGGACCGTATCTTTAACGCACCTGTCCACATTCCACCAGAACCGCACGATATTCGGATTGGTTGCCCGCCATGAATCCACCAACGGCTGAAGCTCTTCCTCTGCAAGGCCCATATCGAGTGCACCCATTGCTTTTAAAGCACCTGTCGAACCCCCGTATCCACAGTTGTGGACGAGTTTCCCCGATACGGTAAAACGATGATGCTTTCCGGCATTTCGTATGTCATAAAGTCGAGCCGTGCGCGTATTAGATGCCAGTTCTTTCTCTTTTCGAACACTGCAAGTTCTGCTGACGCAATAATCTCGTCCCGACTCATCCCCTGAGTCAGCTTTTTTGTGACTACACTTCTTGCATATGGCCAATATTGCTGCTCGAATTTTGTCAACACCGTTCTCCGTTGATTTATACAATTTTCTTGATGTGTCGCAAACCTCAGATTCCCCGGTTGATAGTGGCTGTTCGTATCGATTCGGTCTATCTCCATTTCTCGCCCCGGGAGTCCAAAATTCTTTATCATATACAGACCTGCTTCTGTTACACTTACAAAATTGAAACGTATTCCTCTCGCGCCATAATTGTGAAATTCTCTGTCCGATGGATTTTCGCAGCGTTGTTTCGCTGCTGTCAATTGGCGATCCAACCACAAAGGAATTTTCCGTCTCCGTGAACATTGTTGACACCCTTTTGACCTTCCACTTCTTAGGTTTTCCAATTCTTGCCATTGTATAGAGTGGCAGCCTTGGCATTCCGTTAACACATAGCAATGATTCATCGCCTTGTTCCATCGTTTTTCCGCCGATATTATTTTTACCCAGCCGAATTGTCTGCCTACCATTCCCGGTTTGTAGGAGATGTGCGCCGCAGGTGGCGGCGATTCCAAACTGTACTGGCTGCGATTTCCCTTCGACCCATACAAAGTGGTCTGCTGTTGCTCTAAGCCCATCGTACTCAATAACCTCTCTTTCTCCCTTATAAATAACACCATCATGCTGTACCCAATTTTCTCCATCCCATAGCAATTGGTTTTTTGTGACATCCTCAATCGGCACAAGACCTTGATTTGTCAGAACGAGTTCTCCTTCTGCAACACAGGCCAATTCCGCTATCTTTCCTTTTTGCCTGAGATGCCCGTTCACACCATGCTTTTCCACAGGCACACCAAACATCTTACTTGCAGTCGAGCAATAAATATCTTCGCCTTCCTCAAATGCTTTTGATTTCCATTTTTCACCTGCCAGGAAGGACAGCACTCTTGCTTCAATAGCCGAAAAGTCTGCCACGATGAATTTCATGCCTTTTCTCGGCACAAAGGCCGTGCGGATAAGCTGTGACAGTGTATCCGGAATGTCATCATATAGCAGTTCCATGGCATCATAATCGCCACACTGCACCAGGCTGCGGGCCTGTTCCAAATCCGGCATATGGTTCTGTGGCAGATTTTGCAATTGTATCATTCTGCCTGCCCACCGACCGCTGCGGTTGGCACCGTAGAACTGAAACATTCCTCTGGCCCTGCCATCTTTACAGGCGGCATATTGCATTGCTTGATACTTTTTCACGGAGGACTTGGCAAGCTGCTGACGAAGCAGCAGAACAGCAGCCAGTTCCTTTGGGGCAGTTTTCACGGCCTGTGCCACTTCCTTTTTTCCAAGGCTGTCCATTGCCATCCCGTGATCTGCCAACCATTCGTTCATCTGAACCACGGAGTTTGGATTATCAAGGTTGGTCAGTTCCTGCATTTTTTCTGTTAGTTCTGCCTTGGATTTTGCATCAAACGCAATCGCATGGGTGACCAGGTTCCTATCAAGGGCAATCCCCCGGTCATTGATTTTCTGGTCAAGGTGGTATTCGTCCCACACAAAATCCGGTACGGGATAGTTTTTTAGTCTGGCCTGTATGGACATTTCCACTTCCACATCACGCTTGTTATAGAATTTGAACATGTTCCACTTGTCGATATCATGCTCCGGCAGATTCCGTGTTCTGCCGCCGTTGACCTTGGTCGCCTTGCAGGGAATACAGAAATAGCGGATGAGATCTTTTCCTTCCTTTACTTTCTGCTCATCCAATCCCAGTACCGCTCCCGTCCCGGCAAGGGATAAGGGCAGTCCCATATATGCCGCCCATATCATGGAGCATTTCCATGCAGACGGGTCAAGGTAATCTCCGACCGTATCTTCGTTAATGCTGTAGCTATGGAAATATGCCGGATAGTTCCCTTGCAGCCATACCGACAGACAGATTCTTTCAAAAGAACAGTTAAAGCTCCATTTTGTAACCTTATCATTGGTTAGTGCCTCTATAATGTTCTGGGGGATCTTCTCACCGCAGGCAAGGTCAACCACCTGTACTTCACCGCCATCTACACTGTATCCAAACAGCAAAATTTCAAAATTGAGCGACTGGGCATAACGGTACACACCACATTTACCCAAATCTATATCTGAGTAAGTTTCTAAATCCACATTAATACACCTCATCTATGCGCAGCCTCTCTTCTAAAAGTTTTGTTTTTAATAATTCTACTGATTGCTGAATATGAATGCTCATACATATCCGCCAGTTCAGAAACGGTCACTCCATGCTTATAAAGATGACGTATGTTCTGCACATCTATTTCAGTTAATTTTTTGAAATGCTTGATTTCTTTTTTTATTGCATCGGTGCAATTCGGAAAATTCAAATACGCATAGTTCCCAAAAAACATTCTTGCAGCATGGTCATATGCCTTTGCAGCAGTTTCTGGATCATCATAGAGTCCAAGATAAATTGATTCTCCATCATACCCTATCTGCGCTTGCCATCTTCCATCCGAAGTAAGACATATCCCCTTATAATCATTCTTTCCATTTGATTGTTTCCCACGATTCATAGTGTTTTGCTGATTGTTACATATTCTCAGATTACTTTTACGCTTATCCAATTTGTTATGGTTAATATGGTCTACTATGTCAGAGCCAATGGCACCAACAATAAAGCGATGCAATAGTATTTGATTTTTTCCGGTCCCATGTGTTGCATAACCATGTTTGCCTACTGACCACTGATACTTTGAAATCCTATCAACGCAATCGCTATCTATCAAAATTGTACTGTTTGCACACTTTAACTCTGCATTGCCATTGTCGTAGACAAGATAAATATTCTTTGTTGCCATCATCCATGTTCTCCTTTCAAAAAGAGGACGGCGCTAAATTGTGCCGTCCTCCCATATATTTCTGTGCTAATGGATTAGCCGAGAAAATCATCATCAGCATCGGTTGCAAAATCGTCCTCGGCACGGATTTTCCCACCTAACGGCTCTCCGTCCTTAATCTTCTGCAGGTTATTCAAGCCGCAGGCGATACCCTTATTGCCATTGGAATTGAAGGCATAGAAATTGATGGAAGCACGACCATACACGCCACTGTCCACTGCACTGTCTTCGATAATAGACATACACCACGCATCTAGCTAGCGACTGGCTGCTGCTA
>ERZ1023894.128-NODE-128-length-18867-cov-10.680045_pt1 | contig 18867 bp, 15 predicted proteins | sample MGYA00380398_ERZ1023894 | MGnify/ENA primary metagenome ERZ1023894 (study PRJEB33179, sample SAMN07448994) | human gut metagenome | biome: Human-gut; feature: Human associated habitat; material: Faeces | host: Homo sapiens | place: India: Bhopal | collected...
CCCGGCACGGCCAGTGGCTGCGGGCGGCCCGCTACGCGCTGAGGGTTTCCCGCAGCGTCGTTGTCAGTTTGAGTCTGTCGCGGCGCAGCCGCATCTGAGTCCGAGGAAAGGCCTTAAATTTTAGAAATGGAAATCCAGTTCAGTCCGGAAGAGATTACGGTCATATTCATCCGACGTACTCCAGTGGCGTTTCTGTTTGGAATACATCGTTTCCCAGATAATGTTTTTCCACGGGGCATAACGGACACCGGCAATCCAACCATGGGTACCATACCAAGTGGAGTTCGATTCGTCATACCCAGAGAGCCAGACTTTTTTGTCTTATTTAATATAACGCAGATAAAGACCATAACTGCCAGGCTTTTTATAATCAGCATCTTTGTAATTCAAACGCAAAGCGATGCTGTTGTTCTGGAAATCGGCATCGGTCTTGGCATAGTCGGCAATAAAGCGCAAGTCTTTATTTATGTTCGTAGACATACTGAGGACATAGCCATAACTTCTTAGATTCTTTTCGCCGTAACCATATTTGGGCTTGATTTTATATTTATCATTGGAATCAGCATAGTAATAGTCAATATTGCCCGAATTATTAATTTCTCCTTTGTCCAGACTGCTCTTTGCATAGGCAAGATTGATATCCAAATTCTTAGCTACAGGTCCCCAAATTGCGGCACCATAGAGGCTTTCTTTGTTGCCATCCCCGGTTGAAGCAAACCAGAACCCACTGGCCGTCAAGTTCGTTCCTTTGATGGGGACACCGAATTGCAAACCATCGGTTTCATTGCCGACGAGGACATTCTGGAAGCCTAATCCGCGCCAGGCACGGCCTATATTAATCCAGCCCAGGCCATCTTTCTTACCTTCAACCCAGATTCTCTGCATATTGCCATCGTGGCCAGACCATGTTTTTTGACCAGTGTAATTATCTTTACCATAATTATTGATGCCGCCTTCATTAGCCCTCCGATGACCGTCATTATAATGGCGGTTCGTTTCGCTTTGGAACTTGACCGTCCAGTAATCGTTGACCTTAAAGTCGCCGCGTAAGTCCATGTAAAAACGATTAGTCTGTTTATCAATAGTGCCGGAGGTCGTATCTTTGTCATAATCGTACTGTGTACGCATGAAGCCATACAATTTGACTCGGTCGATTTTTTCCTTGTTTTCCTGGATATCCTTGGTATTCTGCTCGATCTGCTTGGTGTTCTTGGCGACTTGCTGCTGCAAGACGTTGATTTCGTCGGCATATTCGGCGTGCAGTTTTTCCAGGACCGTCTTGTCCCCGAAGTTGCCGCCGCCTTTTTGCATGGCTTTGGCGACGATGCTGGCGACTTCGTAGCGGGTCATGGTGCGGCCGCCTTCAAAGGTGCTGTTGCCCATGCCTTCGATGACGCCTTCTTTTGCCAGGTAATCCAGGGCTTCATAGGACCAGTGGTCTTTGGGGACATCGGAGAAGCTGTCAGCCGATGCGGCCAGGGCCGTGCCGGCAGTGCCGAGAGTCACGGCAGCCAGGACAACCAGGGCTTTTTTATTCAAATCCATGGTAAGGACCTCTTTTCTTATAAATTATCTTCCAGCATGGCCCCTACGCTGTCATAGACTTTACGAGCCTGGTCCTGGATAGCCGGACGGGCCGTGGCGACGGTATAGCCGTTATAGCCCAGGATCATGGGCAGGTCGTTGATTTCATCGCCAATAGCCAGGATGTCCGCACCGTCCCAGCCAAAGAGGGAGAGCGTGTGGGCAATTGCCTGTTGTTTACTGATATCGGAGGGGATGATGTCGACGGCGCAGCGGTTGGGATAGGCATGGACGGTATCGCCGAAATGGGCGTTGACCTGTTCGCTCGCTGCCAGGGCATCGTCGGGATCGGTGAAGCCCAGGGAATACTGGTGAATCGTCTGGGGCAGATAGTCGATGTCGTCTTCCGTTATCGGCACGATGGGGTAGTCCCATTCTTTCGCTTCCCGCCAGACCCAGGTGCCCGGCAAATCATGGCAGAGATAGGTCCGGTCCTGCGAAGAGAAGGAGAAATGGAAGGACTTGCGGACCAGCTCCAGCTTGCTGACGGCCTTGAGGACGGCCGGTTCGATGCGGGCTTCCCAGAGGACACGGTCCTGGTCATCGCTGATGAGGCCGCCGTTATTGCAGGCCAGGTAATCATATTCGACGCCATAGTGTTTGAGCTGGGGCATGAGCATGCCGTGGTCCCGTCCGGACACGACGCCGAATTTATGGCCTGCAGCCCGCCATCTGCGGATGGCTTCGGCATCGCGGGCCGTAATGATATCGTCGCGGAACAGGGTTCCGTCATAATCGCTGGCAGCAATTTTTAACATAATAATCCTCCTCATACACGATAGATGACGGCTTCGGCCGGGCGCAATCTTCCGGCTTCCTGGGCGTCGTAGTTGCCCAGAAGGACCGTTGCGCCTTCCGTCAGCGATGCGTCATAATCGATGGTTTCGTTGGTAAAATTGACCAGCGTCAATGTCGCCTGGTCGTCTAAGATACGCTTGAAAGCGTAAATGCGTTCATCATCAGCCAGCAGCTCTTCGTAGCGCCCTCGCTGCAGGATGGCTGCCGCTTCCCCCTGGAAGCGTTCGGCCTGGATGCGGCGGTAGTACCAGAGGACCGAATCAGCATCGTGTTCTTCGCTCTCAGCACAGCACTGCAGGTAATCGTCATGGACGGGCAGCCACGGCGTCCCCGTCGTAAAGTCGGCCTGGGCTGCCGTCGTCCACTGCATGGGCGTCCGGGCATTATCTCGGCTGTGGGCCTGGACGAGGTGCAGGGCCTCTGCCGGTGCAAAGCCTTCATCCAGGGCCAGCTGATACTGGCCGTGCGTCGAAATGTCATTGTAGTCTTCGATACGGGCAAAGGCCGTATTGGCCATGCCTAATTCCTGGCCTTCGTAAATGAAGGGCGTCCCGCGCAGGCTGAACAAGATGGTCGCCATGGCTTTGGCCGCCTTCTTCTTATCCGTCCCTTCCGGGAAATAACGGTTGACACAGCGTATCTGGTCGTGGTTCTCGAAGAAGATGGGATACCAGCCATTGGCTGCCGTCGCCTGCTGGCTGTCGGACAGGGCCTTCTTGAGCTTGGTCAGGGGCCATTTTTCAGCGCGGCACCAGACTTCATCGTCAGGAAATTCCAGGTTCACATGGCTGAACTCGAAGAGCATGCTGAAAGCCCCGTCCTTACCGACCCACTGGGGCAGGTCAGCCGGCGTGACGCCGTTGGCTTCGGCGACGGTGAAGATATCGTGGCCGTCGAAGACCTTCCGGCGGAATTCGTGGAGAAAGTCGAGGATGCCCGGCGTATTAGCGATCATCTTGTGGATGGACGACAGGCCGTCGGCGCCGTCGACGGGGCCGTCTGTGAAGACGGCCGGTTTCTTGATGTAGACGATGGCATCGATGCGGAAGCCGCCGACGCCTTTGGCTATCCAGAAATTGGCCGCATCATAGAGGGCCTGGCGGACGGCCGGATTTTCCCAATTCAAATCGGGCTGTTCGACGGCGAAGGTGTGCAGGTAATACTGCTGCCGTTCTTCGCACCACGTCCAGGCCGGGCCGCCGAAGATGGAGCGCCAGTTCGTCGGCGCCGAGCCGTCTTCTTTGGCATCGCGCCAGATGTACCAGTCCGCTTTGTCGTTCGTGCTGCTGCGCATCGATTCCTGGAACCAGGCGTGCTGGTCCGACGTGTGGTTGTACACCAGGTCCATGACGACGCGGATATCCCGCTTCTTCCCTTCGGCAATGAGGGTATCCATATCTTCTATCGTGCCGTAGCGCCCGTCGATGGCCGTATAATCGCTGATATCGTAGCCGTTGTCGACCATGGGCGACGGGTAGACCGGCGTCAGCCAGATGGCCCCGACACCGAGCTTCTTGAGATAATCCAAGTGGCGCGTAACGCCTGCAATATCGCCTTCGCCGCTGCCCGTCGTGTCCTGGAAGCTGCGGGGATAAATCTGATAGACAGCCGTCTGCTGCCACCATTTCAAAGTATCCATAAAACCCTCCTAGAAAATGACAATCGGTGTTTCACCAGCGACGACAGGCTGGTCCGGTTCCTTCTTCATCTGCGGGTATTCCGTCGAGTTGGTGACGGCCATGATGACGATGTCGTTATAGCCGGCTTTGGCGATGGCATCGCGGTCGAAGCGGATCAAGGGGTCACCGGCTTTGACCTGGGCGTCCTGCTGGGTCAGCAGCGTGAACCCGTCGCCATTCATATTGACTGTATCCAAGCCGATGTGGATGAGCACTTCGGCACCGTTGCTCAGTTCCAGGCCAATCGCATGGAGCGAGCTTTCCATGATCATGGAAACGGTCGCGTCTGCCGGGGCGACGATGGTATCGCCCGACGGTTTGATAGCGACGCCATCGCCCATCATCTTCTGCGAGAAGGCATCGTCCGGTACTTCGCTGATGTCGACGAGGTCGCCGGAGACAAAGGCTTTCAGCTTCATGGAACGGTCGTCTTCATCGACGGAAGCGATGGATTCAGCAGCCGGAGCTGCCGGCGTTTCTGCCGAGGCTTCTTTCGTTTCCGGAACCGTGTTTTCTACGGCTGCCGGCATTTCCCCTTTCATGAGGGCGTCGAAGTGGCCGCGGACATTGGGCACGGACAGGCCGACGATGACCTGGATGGCGTGGCCGTTCTTGACCAGGCCAAAGGCACCGGCATTGGTGAACTTGCTGGTCGCAGCGACCTTATCCGGGTCGTTGACCGTGACGCGCAGGCGGGTTGCGCAGTTGGTGACTTCGCGGATGTTATCCGGACCGCCGAGGCAATCGAGGAAGACCTGGGCTTTCAGGGCATCGGCACCGCCGGCAATGCCTTTCTTTTCCATTTCTTTCTTGGCTTTGTATTCCGCTTTGGTGAACAATTTGTCTTCGCCGCCATCATCGGTACGGCCCGGCGTGGGCAAATCGAAGTGAAGGATGAGGAAGCGGAAGACGACGAAGTAAATGGCCGTAAAGCCGAGGCCAATGGCAATCTGCAAAATGTAGGTCCAGGCATGATAGCGGAACAAGGGGATCCAGTTCTGGACGAAGCAGTCGATGAGGCCGCCGCCGAAGTTGCCCGACAGGCCGATGAAATAGAGCGTCGCCGACAAGGTAGCCGCTAAGACGGCATGGACGACGTACAAGAGCGGAGCGACGAACAAGAAGGTAAATTCAATCGGTTCGGTAATGCCGCAGAGGACGGCTGTAATCGTAGCCGGAATGAGCAGGGTTGCGACTTTCTTGCGTTTTTCCGGTTTGGCACAATAGTACATGGCCAGGGCTGCGCCGGGCAGGCCGAAGACTTTGGCACTGCCGTGGAGGGCAAAGCCGCCTTGGGGGAACATGTCCCGCAAGGAATGAGCACTGGTGGCGAAATCATTGAGGTGCTGCAGCCAGTAAGCCTGGATGCCGCCGTCGCAGACAGCCGGACCGTAAATGAAGGGCAGGTAAATAAAATGATGCAGGCCTGCCGGCAAGAGAATGCGTTCCGAGAAGGTGTAAGCCCAGACGCCGAAGATGCCGCTGGTCTTGAGGAAGAACTGGAACTGTTCGATACCGTGCTGGATAGGCGGCCAGATGTAACAGAAGAGGAGCGCCATGGGCAGCATGACCAGGAAGCCGACGGCGACGACGAAGGCCGGTCCCTTGAAGATGCCGAGCCAGTCCGGGATTTCCGTATCATAGAAATGGTTGTGCAGGTAGGCCGAGATGCAGGCAATGAAGATAGCGCCGAGCATGCCCATGTCCAGGGTCTTGATGTTGGCAATCATGGCCAGGCCCGTGCCGGCACCGGCGTTCTGACTATAGTCGACGCCGAAGTAGCTGCCGTGAAGGGTCAGGATACCGGCGATGAAATAGTTAAATACCATGTAGATGACGAAACCTTCCATGGCACAGCGGGCCTGTTCTTTCTTGGCAAAGCCAATGGGAACGGCGATGGCAAAGAGGATCGGCATCTGATTGAAGACGGTCCAGGCGCCCTGCTGGACGACGTACCAGAAATCATACCAGAGGGTCCCTTTTTCTGCCAGGCTGCCGAAGAGGCCCGTATTGCTGAAGATGATCGACAAGGCGACAGTCAGCCCGAAGAAGGCGAATAAGATGACCGGTGTGTACATAGCGCCGCCAAAACGCTGCAGTTCCTGCATCACGCGGTCCTTGTTGAATGACATAGACAATTCCTCCCGTTTGTGAAACAAAGTACATAAGCTTTCCTTAGTAACAGGATATAAAAAAAACGCCGCGAATACAATAGATTCGCGGCGTTCTGGCACACGGCCCCCGGCCTGTAACCTGGTACATTTCCTGTACTTTGGTACAGCCTATCGGGAAGCCTCTTTTTCTTGTTTCAAATGGTGCAGATACATACAATATTTCACATACCATATCTCAGCCAGGACAAAATAAGGCATCATGGACTGAAAGGCGACGTGGTCGTCTTCCTTGTCATAGAGCTGGAAGCGGGCCGGCGAGACGTAAAAATTGACCGTCGACAGCGACGCCAGGGTATTGTCGTGCAGGCGGGTAATGGAAATGAAGGGAATGTCCCGCAGTTTCAGGGCCTGGGCCAGTTCCTTAACGGCCGGCGATTCGCCGGAGAAGGAGACGATAATGAACAAGTCGTCTTTGGTCATGGTCCGGATGAGGTTGCGGAACTCTTCCCGTGCCGGTACGTCGTAGAGCATGACGTTATCGTAGAAAAAAAGACGCTTCAGCTCCTGGACGACGTTATTCTGGACGTAGCCCGACGCATAGGTGAAAATCCGGTTGGCTTCATGGACGAGGGCGCTGGCGCTATCGAAGTTACGGCTGCACAGCTTGTCCACGGTCTGTTCATAGAAGCGCTGGAGTTCGTCCATGACATTCGTATCATAGCAGGAAATTTCCGGTTCTTCCCGCTTGAGGAGCATCTTGAATTCACCGAAGCCGTCGAGGCCTAATTTCTGGGCAAAGCGGACAATCGTCGTCGTCGAGACGTGACAGGCCTTGGCCAGTTCATGGATCGAGCTGTGGCGGACGGCAGCGCGGTGCTGCAAAATGTACTTCCAGATTCCCATATCCGTATTGTTGAGTTTCTGGCGATGGGCGTTGATGAGTTCGGCAAGTTGCATGGCTGGTTCCCCCTTCACGAAACAGGCCCCGGCGGAAAAATCCGCAGGGGCCGGGTCATAGTTTCATTATAAGGAATCCAGGGACGGACGTCAAGCTGGTGGGCGCTGTGCCGCACAGAAAAAGGCTGCCATTTTACTACAAACTACAAACTCAAAACTCCATAAGAAGCTGTCTGTATAGAATAGCACTTCCGCTGGCTGACTATTATCTACAAAGTGCCGCAGCGATGGCAGCGCCGACGGAGGCGCCGTTGCTGTTGGGGATGACGTGGATGCGCGTATTTTCTGTCGGAGCCATGCAGAAGACGCAGATGGCAGCTTCGATGAGCGACGGAACGCCTTTGATCTTTTCGACCAGGCTGCCTTCGATGGCGATGGACTGTTCCGTAAAGCCCTTATCCTCTGCCAAGTGACTGAGAAGGCCGAAGCTGGCCGCCCCGATGAGCTGGGCTGCCCGGGCAAAGACGGCCCGGACCAGGGCACAGAGGCCTTCTTGCTCTTCTTCGCTGACGGCGAAACCGAGCAGTTCTTCTGCCGTCTGCTGGCCGGAAATGAGTTCGTTCATGTCGCGCGTCGTAAAATACGGGATGTCCCGTTTGAGGTATTCGCCAAAGACGACGCGGCAGACTTCGCTCAAATAGCGGCCGCCGATCATCTTTTCAAAGGGATGGTCGCCAGGCAGCTGAGACGCTTCATCGACGAGGCGGTCCCAGACCGTAGCCGGGCCGCCGTCGAAGCCGGCCGCTTCCAGGTTGACGATCATCTGCAGGGCCGGTTCATAATAGCACATGTTAAAGCCCGTGCCACAGACGATGCCGATGCGCGACGGGTTGTGCTGATAGACCGAAGAAAGGAGGGTCGCCGTCGTATCGTTGAGCAGGGCCACCGGTTCGATGCGGTCCAGGCCGGCCCGGACAAGGGCCTCTTTCAGCAGGCCATTGATGGACTGGCCGGCCACGCCGGGAACGGCGATTTCCTTGGACCAGGCGATGAGGCTGGCATCCTTGGCCGACGTCTGGTCGACGGCAAAGGAAAAGGTAAAGCCCAGTTTATAGTCGTGATTGCCGTCAGCCGCTTCCTTGACGATGGCGGCGATGAAGTCGAAGAGTTCGTCTGCCGTCTTCGACGAAGCCGTGTAGTCGTAGTCAGCGCATTTCAAGGGTTTGGCCACCTTGCTTTCTACGGCAAAGCCCTGTTCGCCCATGAGGCGGATGCGCGAAGCCCGGACGTTCGTGCCGCCGAAATCCAGGGCCAGGAAGGTCCCCGTTTCCCGTCCCGTCGGCAAGCCCAGATAGGTGCGCAGCGCCGAAAGGGAGCTCTCCTTCCCTTCCAGAGCGTCTTCGGCACTCTTCCGGAAGTGCTGTGCCAGTTCCCGCAGCTCTGCGCCGGATAACTGCAATGCCTGTCTCATTTTTTCCCAATTTTTTATCGTATCTGCCATGATCGTTGGCCTCCTGTCTGTACGCAAAAACATCTATATTCTCATGATAATGAAAAAAGGCCATAAAGACAACTCTTTTATGGCCTTTCGGTTCCGTAACACGACAATGGACGGTAGTACAAAATATGGATATTGGTACAGGCGCTGCGCGTAAAAATAAAAAGGAACCGTGCACGATGGTGAAGACCTTCATGCTCCAGTTCCTTGAATAGAGTTTGGTGGGCGATAACAGGATCGAACTGCTGACATCCTGCTTGTAAGGCAGGCGCTCTCCCAGCTGAGCTAATCGCCCAAGTGGTGACCCCTACGGGATTTGAACCCATGTTCTCGCCGTGAAAGGGCGATGTCTTAGACCGCTTGACCAAGGGGCCACATAATGTGGAATGTGGTGATCCACCCGAGATTCGAACTCGGGACACCCTGATTAAAAGTCAGGTGCTCTGCCAACTGAGCTAGTGAATCATAATGGCAGGGGTAGTAGGATTCGAACCTACGGATGACGGAGTCAGAGTCCGTTGCCTTACCGCTTGGCGACACCCCTGTATGGCTCCTCAAGTAGGACTCGAACCTACGACAAATCGGTTAACAGCCGATTGCTCTACCAACTGAGCTATTGAGGAATAAATGGAGCGGAAAACGAGACTCGAACTCGCGACCCCCACCTTGGCAAGGTGATGCTCTACCACTGAGCTACTTCCGCATGTGTGTTGTCTGTTTCAGAAGACTTGATTATAATACCAAATCCGAAGGATTCTGTCAAGGGATTTTTTGAGTATTAAGTTTGCAGTTTGTAGTTTTTAGTAAAGGCTTTTAAATTTAAAGCCATCTTCTACAAACTACAAACTCCGTACTACAAACTATAAAGAGAAAGGGGCCTCGCATAATGGCATGTGCCTTCGTGCGCCCCCTAACTCCTACCTGCTAATCGCTAATGATTTTAGCCTTGAAGACCAGGGCTACGTCGGCGTCGGAACAGCAGAATTCGGCTTCTCCTTCCGGCTGTCCCGGAAGCTGGCCGCCATAGCGCAGGATATCGACATAGGGAAAGGCACAGTGCAGGGCCATGGGACAGATTTTTCCCCGGTCCGTATCGTAATCAAAGGTTTCCCCGATGTGATGGCCGCGATGGCAGCCCATAGTCCCCAGTTTCCCCGTAATCGTAAGCTGGATAGCGGGACGTTTTCCTCGTGACATGGTGTTCTCCTTTGTGGATAAGTAAGCAGAAATTATCGCATTAAGCTATCGGCTTTCGTGCGGCAACTCTGTTTCACACTGTAGGGGTCGCCACGTGGGCGACCCGTTGGGCATTGGGTGACGCTCTCTCCAAGCTGGAAAATCGCTCATATTCCGGAGCGGGCTTGCCACGTGCAAGCCCCTACAAGATTGCAGGTTACGGAATCGCAAACAGCCGCTTGGCGTTTTCTGTGGTCGCCCGGGCCACTTCGGCGGCGTCTATGCCCCGCAGGGCGGCGATTTCTTCGGCGACGTAGTGGACATAGGCCGGTTCATTGCGCTGGCCGCGGTGGGCCTGGGGCGTCAAGTACGGGCAGTCCGTTTCGATGAGCATGCGGTCTAACGGCAAATGGGACGCGACGCGTTTGGCCCGTTTGGAATTGGGATAGGTCAAGGGCCCGTCAAAGCCGAAATAGAAGCCCATGCGCAGCAGTTCGTCCGTCATTTCCAGACTGCCTGAATAGCAGTGGAAGACGCCGCGGATGCCCTTGCCGTACTGGCGCAGGATGTCCAGCGTGTCGCCGTGGGCTTCGCGGTCATGGATGATGATGGGTACGTCGAGTTCCACAGCCAGTTTGACCATGTCGATGAAGACGGCCTGCTGGACATCCCGGGCCGGTTCAGGCCAGTGATAATCCAGGCCGACTTCGCCGACGGCGACGACTTTCTCTTCCGACTGTATCCATTGGCGCAGCTTGTCGACATCGCCGTCCTGGGCCTTGGCCGCTTCTTCGGGATGGATGCCGACGGCGGCATAAAGACCGTCGTGTTCCCTGGCCATGGCGATGCACTGGGCTGACGTTTCCATATCCGTCGCCGGGCAGATCATGAGGCCTACGCCGGCTGCGGCCGCCCGGTCGAATACGGCCGGACGGTCTTCAGCGTAAGCGCCGTCATTGACGTGGCAATGGGTATCGAAGAGCATCAGCGGACCCGGCTTCCCGGTGCCATGCCGTCGACGAAAGCGACCTGCAGGTTATCGTTGCCATCGGAAGCAGCCAGGAGCATGCCTTTCGATTCAACACCGCAGAGCTTGACCGGTTTCAGGTTGGTGACGACGATGACGCAGTGGCCGATGAGGTCTTCCGGTTTATAGTACAGGGAAATACCGCTGACGATCTGGCGCGTTTCCGTACCGAGGTCGACTTGCAGTTTCAACAGTTTCTTGGCTTTAGGTACTTTTTCACAGGCTACGATTTTGCCGACGCGGAGGTCGATCTTGCTGAAATCGTCGATAGTGATTTCCGGCTTCGTCGGTTCCTGGGCAGCCGGGCAGGCCTGAGCGGCTTTCTTTTCTTCTTCCGCTTCGGCGACTTCTTCCTTCAAATCGTAGCGCGGGAAGAGGGCATGGCCTTTGCAGACCTTCGTATCAGCCGGATAACGGCCCCATTCCTGGGCAGCCGGCAGGTTGGCTTCGGCAAAGTCACCTAAGCCGAGCTGTTTCCACATTTCCGCTGCGCTGGCCGGGATGAAGGGGCTGACCAGGGTAGCGATGATGCGCTGGGCTTCGAGGAGATTGTACAAGACCGTCTGCAGGCGCTGGGCTTTGGCATCGTCTTTGGCCAGGACCCACGGCGTCGTTTCGTCGATGTATTTATTGCTGCGGCGGATGAGGGCCCAGACGTCGTTGATGGCATCGTTGATCTTCATGTCGTCCATGTAGGTTTCAAAACGTTTTGCCGTTTCCACAGCGCACGTTGCCAAATCGTCGTCGACCGGTTCTTTGACCGTCGGGCCGGCAGCGACGCCGCCTTCGTATTTTTCGACCATAGCCAGGGTACGCTGCAAGAGGTTGCCCAAGTCGTTGGCCAAATCGGAGTTGATGCGGTTGATGAACGACGGCAGGGAGAAGTTGCCGTCCTGGCCGAGGCGGATTTCCTTCAGGAGGTAGTAACGGAGCGCATCGGCGCCGTAGCGGTCGATGAGGGGGATCGGGTCGACGACGTTACCCAAAGATTTACTCATCTTCGTGCCGTCAACGATGAGCCAGCCATGACCGAAGACTTTCTTCGGCAGCGGCAGGCCGCAGCTCATGAGCATGATTGGCCAGATGATGCTGTGGAAGCGGACGATTTCCTTGCCGACCAGATGCAGGTCAGCGGGCCAGAATTTCTTGAATTTTTCCGGGTCATCGAGATAGCCGGCAGCCGTGACGTAGTTGACCAGGGCGTCGAACCAGACGTAGACGACGTGTTTCGGGTCCCAGGGGACCTTGATGCCCCAGTCGAAGGACGTACGGGAAACGCAGAGGTCTTCCAGGCCGCTCTTGACGAAGGAAATCATTTCGTTGCGCCGCGATTCCGGCTGGATGAAGTCCGGGTTTTCGTCGATGAATTTCAGCCAGCGGTCGGCGTATTTGTTCATCTTCAGGAAGTACGCTTCTTCCGAAACGAGTTCCAGCGGACGGCCGCAGTCCGGGCAGACGTGTTTGCCTTCGGGCAGCTTGTTTTCCGGCCAGAACGTTTCGCACGGCGTACAGTACCAGCCTTTGTATTCACCTTTATAGATATCGCCGTTGTCGTAGGACTTCTGCATCAAAGCCTGGACGACTTTTTCATGGCGTTTTTCTGTCGTGCGGATGAAGTCATCATTGGAAATGTTGAGTTTTTTCCAGAGCTGCTGGAAGAGGGCGACGATTTCGTCGACGTATTCAATCGGTTTGACTCCTTTTGCTTCGGCTGCACGCTGGATTTTCTGGCCGTGTTCATCCGAGCCGGTCAGGAAAAAGACGTCGTCGCCGCGCAGACGGTGGAACCGTGCCAGCGAGTCGGCAATGGTCGTGCAGTACGTGTGCCCGATGTGAAGTTTGGCACTTGGATAGTAAATAGGTGTTGTAATGTAATACTTTCTTTTTTCAGACATGGGATTTTCCTCCTATACCGGCAAATGAGCCGGATGTTATAAACTAAGCGCAGCCTGGTATACACTACGTTTAGGCACGCCGCACCGTCTGGCGACGGTCCGGATGGCCTCTTTCTTATCGACGCCCTGTTCCATCAGTTCCCGGACCAGGGACGCGTAATCGACGTCGCCTGAGGCAGCGGATTCGGCAGCAGGCGCCGCCCCTTCGACGAGGATGACGAATTCACCGCGCGTCCCCTGCTCAGCCAGGTCGGCCCGCAGCTGGCTGAGACTGCCGCGCAGGTACTGTTCATACCGCTTGGTCAGTTCCCGGCAGAGGACGGCCCGGCGGTCGCCCAGGACTTCGAGCATTTCGCCCAGGACCTGCTGGATGCGGTGAGGCGCTTCGTAAAAGATGAGCGTCCCTTCATAGGCTTTCACCGATTCCAGGACGGGCAGGCGGTGTTTCTGGGTCTTCGGCAGGAAGCCGACAAAGGTAAAGCGCGTCGTATCCATACCGGAGGCAATGAGCCCGGTCAGGCCGGCATTGGCGCCGGGCAGGGGTACGATGGGGATATCGGCTTCCAGGGCCAGGCGGACCATATCGCTGCCCGGGTCGCAGATGGCCGGCATGCCGGCATCGCTGACCAGGGCGATCATCAGGCCGTCTTTCAATTTTTCAATGAGCTGCGGCCCTTTTTCAGCTTTATTGTGTTCATGATAGCTGGTCAACGGCGTATCGATATCATACGCCAGGAGCAGCTGTTTCGTATGACGCGTATCTTCTGCCGCGATGAGGTCGGCTTCGCGGAGACAGCGGACCGTGCGGTACGTAATGTCTTCGAGATTGCCGATAGGCGTCGGGCAAAGATACAGCGTCCCTTTCTGAAAGATTTCCGGCATCATGTTCCTCCCTAGTTATCGTTTCCCGTATAATCGCAGGACGGCATCGCTGTAGCTGCCGTCGGGGTTGTGGACGATGAGCGGCGGCAGGACGTCCATGCCCTTGCTGCCGCCGCGGATGCCCTCGACGAGGAAGAGCTTGGCCTTCTTGTCAGGCCGGCCGTGGACCATCTGCAATACTTTCGGTTCGATATCTCGGGCGCGCATGGCCTCTAAAATATCGGCCAGTCGTTCCGTAATATGAACCATGCGGAAGCGGCCGTGATATTTCAAGGCGTATTTTACAGCATCGAGGACGTCGCCAAGGGTCGCCGTCTCTTCATGGCAGGCCCGGCGGATGCCGTCGACGTCGCTATAGGCACCGCGGCTCTTTTCCCGGTACGGCGGGTTGGCGTAGACTGCGGCAAAAGCGCCGCTCGCCGCCCACTCCCGGATGCGGCGGTAGTCGCCTTCGACGATGGTAATGCGGTCGTCCCGGCCATTGAGGGCGACGTTACGGCGGGCAATGTCGGCCATGACGGGATTGAATTCCACTGCCGTCAGCGCCTTGGCACCGCGGGCCGTCAGGATGAGAGGGATAGCCGCCGTCCCCGTCCCCAGGTCCAAAGCCGGTCCGTGAGGCACGGCACCGAAGTGGGCCAGAAGGACCGTATCCAGAGAAAAGCAGAACTGGTCATCGCGCTGAATGACTTTCATGCCGTCCAGGACCAGGTCGTCCAGCCGTTCGTGCGGGCCTAACTCAATGTTCATGTTCCGTTTCCCCTATGTCCGACCAGGGCACGTTGATGTTGTGTCCCGATTCGAGCTGGACTTTGACCGTATGGTCCTTCATGTGGACGCGCAGGACCGTGCCGACGCCTTCGTCGGTCATGACCCGTTTGCCCACAGCCGGCGGCTTCTGCTGTTCACAGCTCTTCTGCTGGCAGTTGCAGCACTTCAGCTCGCCCGACGTATAGAGCTGGTTTTCATAGCGCAGGCAGCACATGAGGCGGCCGCAGATCCCGGAAATCTTGGTCGGATTGAGGGACATGCCCTGGCCCTTGGCCATGCGGATGGAAACGGGCTTGAAATCGCCCAGGAACGTAGAGCAGCACAGGGGCCGGCCGCAGCAGCCGATGCCGCCGATCATCTTGGCTTCGTCGCGCAGGCCGATCTGGCGCAGTTCGATGCGCGTGCGGAAGACCGACGCCAGGTCGCGGACGAGTTCGCGGAAGTCGATGCGGCCGTCAGCCGTAAAGAAGAAGATAATCTTGCCCATGTCGAAGGTATAGTCGACGTCGATGAGTTTCATGGGCAGTTTGTGCTTGGCGATCTTCGCCAGGCAGATGCCGAAAGCTTTCTTTTCCCGTTCCTTGTTCTTTTCCACCTGGCGAATGTCCTTGGCCGTCGCCTTGCGAATGATCGGCTTCAGCGGCTGGACGACTTCCGACGAATCGGCACTGCGCGGCGCAATGACGACATGGCCGAATTCCATGCCCCGCGCCGTTTCGACGATGACGCCGTCATCCAGCTTGAGTTCGATAGTGGCGGGATCGAAATAATATATCTTTCCGGCAGGTTTAAAGCGTACACCTACAACGATCATTGAATTCCTCCTCTAAGCCGTATGGCCTGGAGGCATACATAGTCCCAGACCAGGCGGACGTTGACGTGACGCGAGACGGCTTCCAGCCCTTCATCGAGCACCCGGGAAAGGCCAAAGACGGCGTCATCCGTCCAATACGGCAGTAATTCTGTCATTTCATGGATATATCCTTTTAAACGTATATAGTCCCGGCCGGCACCGCTGCGCAGGACGGCCATGTCGCGGAGAAAAAGGCTGATCCAGCCGAGTATCTCCGTCGTTTCCCTATCCGTCAGCGCCGCGGACAGGGCCAGCCATTTGGCATAGGGACAGGCATGTTTCGCCGTAGTCGTCAAAAAATCCAGGGCGAAATGGGCCTTATCCGTCCCCTGGCCGTCGAGATAGGACAATACAGTCCGGACGATGCCGCCACCCCAGAGGATGGCTTCGTCCCAATTCCCGCCGTCGCCCCGCAGGCGCCGCAGTCCCTGGCGCATTTCGTCGTCGCCGACGGGGTCGACGGTAAAGCGGGCACAGCGGGAAATGATGGTCGGCAGCAGCAAATCGGGCTGGTCCGTAATCAAGATGAAGCAGACGCCCGACGGCGGTTCTTCTAAAATCTTCAGCATGCGGTTGGCAAATTCTGTATTCATCGTCTCCACATGGTCGATGATACAGACCCGGCGGCGGCCGGTTTCGCCCTGCAGGGCCAGTTCGCCCTGGAGCTGGCGGAACTGGTCCACTTTCAGCATGGCCCCCATCGGCGCCAGATAGAAGGCATCGTCTTTATCGCCGGCTACGGCTTCGCCTTCGCGGCTGGCCAGGTCGGGAAAGACACGGCGTCCGACCAGGGCCGAGGCGACGGCGATGGCCATCAGGGTCTTGCCGATACCAGCCGGGCCGGCAAAAATCATGGCATGAGGGATGCGGTCTTCGTCGATGAGGCGGGCGAACTGTTCTTTCAGGCGGCTGTGGCCGATAATCGGATCAAACAGTGTCCTGTCCATCATGTCGCCCCCTTACGCCAATAAAATACCTTAACAATTAATTATAGAAAAAATCCCCTACAAAGTAAATAGGCAGCCATATAAGTCTTGATGGATGGCTTCAGGCGTGCGCATGGCCCCGCCTTCCGTGCAGGCAATGCGCTGCCAGTGATAGCGTTGGGCCAGCTCATCATAAGCGGCGTGGCATTTGGCCAGGAAGCCTTCATTCTTTTCGTGGATATCGCCGGTCTGGCCGCCGGTCTTGCCCGTCCGGTCCGCCATGAGCCGCTCCGTGACAGCCAGGGGGACGTCGAGGAGGAAGACCTTGTCCGGTGCCGGCAGGCCCATCTTGCGGAATTCAAAGTCCTCGAGCCAGGCCAGATAAGCCCGGCGCTGGGCCGGGTCGTCGATCTTGATCATCTGATAGAGCATGTTGCTCGTCGTATAGCGGTCGGCAATGACGATGCCGCCCTGTTCGTAGAAGGCTTTCCACTTCATCTGATACGACGCGAAGCGGTCGACGGCGAAGAAGGCCGACGCCGCATAGGGATTGACGGCATCAGCATCGCTGCCGAAGTCGCCGCGCAGGTACATCTTGACCAGGGCGCTGGAGTCGCTGTCATAGTCGGGGTAGCTGACGGACTTCACGTCATAGCCGTCGCGCTGCAAGTGTTCCGTCAGCAGGCGGGTCTGCGTCGCTTTGCCGCTGCCGTCACCACCTTCGATGATGAATAATTTACCTTTCATGGAAATCCTCCTTCAAGACGCGTATCGTCGCCAAGGTCCCGTCAGCCGGGCCGTTGGGCTTATAGCCGCCAGCCATCTTGCGGCGGATATAGTCCTGGCAGGCTGCCGTAATTTCTTCGCCTAAGGTCAGGACCGGGATGCCTGGCGGGTAAAAGGTCACATTTTCCGCAGCAATGCGGCCGCGTGCCTCATGGAAATGCACGACTTCTACGGGGCAGTTCCAGGCCTGACGCGGCGCCATGACGACGCGGGGCACGGGCAGGGCCTGTTCGGCCACCGGGCCGGCCTGGCAGAGGCTGCGCCCTTCGGCGATAGCCCGGCAGGCATCGACCAAAGCCTGCGCCGTTTCTTCCGTATCGCCCAAGGTGATCAGGGCCAGGACGTGATTGCCGGCGACGAGCTCGACTTCGATGCCCTGCTGGCGCAGGAGCCGTTCGGCTGTCACGCCGTCGAGACCGACGCCGGAAAAGTCGATGGTAATCTTCGTTTCATCGAAGCCGCTGACGACCTGTCCGTCGATGATGTCACGGCCAAAGACGGTCAAGCCGGGAATGGCGTTGATAGCGTCCCGCACGAATCGGGCCAGTCCCAGGGCCCGGCCGATGAGTTCCGGCCCTTCCAGGGCCAGCTGCTGGCGGGCGCTGTCCAGGGATGCCAGGAACCAGTAATGAGGACTCGTCGACTGGACGACGGCCATGGAGGCGGCGACGCAGTCCGACAGGGGAAAGCCCTGGCGGCAGTGCAGCATCGATGTCTGGGTCAGGGAGCCGGCCATCTTATGGGTACTCTGGGCCACGCAGTCGGCACCGCAGGCCAGGGCTTCGGCAGGCAGGTCCCGATGGAAGCCCAGATGGGCCCCATGGGCTTCATCGACGAGGACATAGAGGCCTTTTTCATGGGCATAGGCCGTGAGGGCCTTCAAGTTACCGGCGATGCCGTCGTAAGTCGGATAGGTGAAGACGACGGCCTTGGCCCGAGGATGGGCGGCGACAGCCCGCTTCAGACTGTCCAGGTCCGGTCCCAATGATACCTGACGGGCCGCATCGAAGCGGCTTTCCATATAGACCGGAACGGCGCCGCTCAGGACCAGGCCGTTGATGACGCTTTTGTGGGCTTCGCGGGGGATGATGAGCTCATCGCCATCGCCGCAGACAGCCAGGATCATGGCTTCGATGCAGGCCGTCGTGCCGTTGATGGAAAAGAAAGTCCGCCCGGCGCCATAGAGGTCGGCGGCCAGTTCCATGGCTCCCTTCAGCGCCCCTTCAGGCTGGAACAAGTCATCCAAAGCATACATGACGCCCAGGTCCCGCCGCAGGGCGTCGCCAAAGAGATTGGCCTGGTAGGCAGAAATGCCCTGTCCCAGTTTATGACCCGGTGTATGGTAGGCCTTCATGTGCTGCTGGCAATACCCTTCCAGTGCTTCGACGAAAGGCGCCTTTTGCTGCTTTTCTCTATCCATGGGCCACCTCATATAGCCGAAAGGAAGCCGCGCAGCAAGGCGTGGCTCTTTTCATAAGAGAACTGTTTCATCTGCTTCAGCGAGCGCTGCAGAGAGCCGTGCAGGCGGTACGACGGCAGTCCGGCCGGCGTGACCCAGCGGTAGGCCAGATGTTCTTCTGATAATGTAACGTTATCGGACGTGGTCATGGCCGTAAAGATGACACCATTCAGGAATTGGCCGTCTTTCTTCTGGTAACTCCAGATACCTGCCGGAGCCTCTAAGGTGATGGAAAGGCCCGTTTCTTCGCTGACTTCCCGGCGCAGGCCGGCTTCAAAATCTTCTGTAAAGCGCAGGCCGCCGCCAGGGAATTCCCAATGATGCAGCCCTTCGGCATCGTTCTTCTGCAACAGCAGCAGCTTCCCTTCATGAAAAATCATCGCTTTGACACTCAACCCCATCAATACATTTGCTTCTTGCGCCATAACCCCAATCTCCCATCTATACAAATTCATTGCAATAAATATAGTGAACGTACTCCCGCCTATAGAGGCGGGAGCTTCCTGCTTCAACGAGAACAGC
>ERZ1023894.139-NODE-139-length-17948-cov-305.943454_pt1 | contig 17948 bp, 23 predicted proteins | sample MGYA00380398_ERZ1023894 | MGnify/ENA primary metagenome ERZ1023894 (study PRJEB33179, sample SAMN07448994) | human gut metagenome | biome: Human-gut; feature: Human associated habitat; material: Faeces | host: Homo sapiens | place: India: Bhopal | collected...
ACCTTAAGGGAAAGGAAAATAAAATGATTAACGACATGATTATTAAGGATTACGTCGAGGACTATATTCTGAACAGTGACCAATTCATCGACGAGTTTGACGTTGATGCGATTGTCGAAGAGTTGCACCATGTTGCTTGGGTCAATGATATGACCATTGAGAAATATGATGATTGTGATTCGTTTCCAAGTGATGATTTTATCGAAGCGTTTGAGGAAGCGTGAGTGACATGGGAGCTGATATGTCTGTTGTTATTGTTGTTGACCAATATGCGCATAATGCTACTGTCTATTGTGGTGATGGTGGTGTTTGTTTTGCTTTGTCGAGGATGTATGGTGAGGGTTTTACAGAAGAGGTTGAATGTCGGTTTGAACGTTTTTTCGGCACCAAGCTTGATATGGATGATGTGCCGTATAAAGCGGTGGGTGATTTGCGGTACTACTGTGGCGTGGTTTATGGATGATTGGTGAAAATAAGCCCCTAGGTTAGCCTAGGGGCTTTCTTATGCCTGCTACTGCTGTTTGTCTGTCACTGTGATTTGTAGACTGTCCAGTTTGGTTTTTACAGCGTCCTGCACGGTTTTGGCGATTGTGTCGGGGTTTGCGCCCATCGACTCGGACAAAGCCTTTACTGCCGCCGTGAGTGCTGTCACTTGTGCGGTTAACGCTGGGAGCATGGTGTCGTGGATGCGGATTACGTCGCTGGTCGCGTCGCTTACGATGTCTCGCGCGTAGCGTCCGTTTGGTAGCTTGTGCATCCATTGTCCGCCGACTAGTCCAGTGTCGTGCATTCGGATCACGTCGCTGGTTGCGTCGCTGATAATGTCTCGTGCTGGGCGCCCGTTTGGGAGTTTGTGTGTCCAGAATCTCATGATGTCTTCGTCGGTCAATGCCATATCATTATCTCCTTGTAGTAGTTGGTTTGCTTTTTTGATCACATAGTCTACGTCCAGTCCGTTTACTGCCTTGTCTGGACATCCGTAATGGTCGGTGCCGGGCACTTCTCGGTGTAGCCATATGTTACCGTTGAGTCCATCGTGCCATAGGCGCGTCCATCCTTGACGGCGGGCAATGTCGGCGCAGAGTCGGGCTGATGCGTCCATGCAAGCCTGAGTGCATGGCACTCCGATCATGCCGCCCTCATGCTCGATGCTGATTGTGGAATTGTTTGACGCATAGTTGGCGTCGCTCCAACTGCCGTCGTTTTCGCTCACGTACTGATGAATAGCGCCGTCTGCGCCGATACCGTAATGCGCACTCGCTTGCGAACCGGCGGTTTTGAAAACACTATCGGTTCCAGCGAGATGACCAACCATGATATGCAATGTGATGTGCGTGATTTTGTAGCCGTTACGTCCGTCGTAATGGTTTGGCGAACCTATCCATGCAATGCCGTCCATTATTCTTCCTTATGCTTGCCACTTGTGGATTGGGCGAAAATCTGCATGAATGGCGCGTCTGCCAATTCCGGATTAATCACGGTGATGTTTTCGAGAATCGATGTAAGTTCGATCAAACAGATACCGCCAACCGTGCAGACGAATACGGACACCGGCAGTCCCAAGTCGACATGCCGGTTCACCTCGTCGATGAACCATGCCGTCAACGTGAGGATGAGGTAGGTGAACTTGTGGCCTAGTCCCTCCCGCATTTTTTTGGAACTCAGATTGTCCTGCATGATGGCTTTCGCCACGCCGGTAACGTAATCTGTGGTAATGAAGAACGTCACCGCGATGGCACACCATACGTCCGCTGTTGTCATTGTTATTGTTTCCTCCTATTTGCCTAGCAGTTCTCCGATTATCAAGCCAAAATCAGCTTTGACTTGTGAATCCTCGAATCTTATTTTACCAAGTCTGTAGCCGGTTGTGAGTCGTCTTATAATATCATCTGACTTTTTGACATACCATGTCTTTTCGTCAACGTGGTTCGGATCGAGTGTGTAGACGGGGCGAGTGTTGTCCTTTGGAATGCGCCGTGAAACATATTGTGAAACATGCCCGTCGCGTTCGGATACGGAAACCCACATGCCGAAACGCGCATAATCGGTGGTATCCAAAATGTAGGATAGTTCGCCGTCGCTAGGAATCGGAGCTATCAATGTATCCGACTCGTCGCGGAACTTGTTACGAATGGCGTAATCCGCATAGTCGCCGTCGTACTGCTCAAGAAATTTACCGAACTTTGATTGTGCGACTTTTGCCGAAAAACCGCCATAGTCCGCTAGTTCGAGACAGATAAAACCGCTGCAATAAAGCTTGTATTGTTGTCGGTTGGTTTGTTGTGCGCCAATGTCCAGCCGGTATTTTGCGAAATAGGGGTTTGCCTTTTGAACAGCGTTCGAGAGGAACAGTACTTTTGTTCTATCCTGCCACCTGTCTACCGTGTTATAAAATTCGGAAAATGAGTTTACTTCGTTACTCAAAAAGCGCAGATTATCGGGGAAAATCTCGTCGAAGATAATCAAGTGCACTTTTGGATAGGCGACTGACTTGAGTCCGCCCGCTTGCGAGAGGGCGACGAAATAGCAGCATGTCCGCCAATCCTTCTCGTCCCACGACGCTTTATGCACCTGCCCTTTTTCGCCGTTGACTCTGAACTCATAGGATGGGAAGAGCTCCTGAATGTCCTTGAAGAAGGTCTCTTTGCGGTGCTGTTCCACGTCGGTTCGACGCAAATAGATGAACTCATAACCGTGCTTGATATATTCCTTTATACCGTATCTTTTCGCGGCGAACGTCTTGCCTAGGCCACGTGCGCCGATTATGAAATTCCACGGCGCGTTTCGCGTCAGCAGGTTATGCAGATCGTAATAGTCGTTTTCGTCAAGCGTCTGCAATGTCATGCTTGCAACCCTCCTGAAACTAGTGGAGGGCGTGCGCCATGACTCGCACGCCCTCCACCAACCTATCATCTGGCGGCCGTTCAAGGGGAAAGGTCATCATATAACCACCGCCACTATTAAGTATACCACACTTTAGAACGCGGGCGGATTAGACTTTCCATCCCAAACCGACAACAACGAGTACGCTTGATTGTACCGTGTCGTGTATGGCTCGAACGGGAACGTGGATAGAATATTATTTTTGAGTTGTGCGAGGTTCGACGCCTTCGGCACCTTGAGCGCGTTAGCGGGCGATTGATGATATGCGGTCACCCACAAAATTTGCATTTTGGTGTCATCATACTGCTTCGGATATCCGGCGTAGTCTTCCGCGAACTGCTTGCGCTGCCCCTCGCGTGACTCATTGCGACTCGCCCACGTGCGGAACGCGGCCGCTTCCGCTGAAGTGAGTGAACGCTTGAACGTGCCACCCGACTCCATGAGCGCCGCGATCTCAGGCGCGGCGGTTTTGAACGCTTCGTATCCGGTTGGGTCAGCGGCTTTCATGGCGTTCAGCACCTGCAATCGGCGCTCGAAACTCCATTGCGCAATGCCAATGCCTTGGAGATTGGCCGCTTCGACTGCATCCCAGCGCAACCCCGCTTCGACGGTGCCAACCACATACAAAGCATACGAGTTCTCCGCCGATAAAGAGACGGAGGGGTGCGCCTGACCGTTATTGCTGGATGGCTGGGATTGCGGCGCTTTTTCGGAAAAATTGTTGGCCGTCGTCTTATAGAAAATGCGCGTCCGCGATCCGGCATTATCGGACTCATGCAAGTACAGATTGTCGCCTTGCCAATGTATCCACGCGCCACCACGTGCGGAGTCGGCGGAACCGTGACTATTATCTCCAGTCGGGTTCTTCTCCGTGGAAGTCGTGCCACCCCCCTCGCCAAGAGCTTTCGGATGCAGATAGCCCAGAAATGCGGTCAGGTCGAAACTCATGCGCTGCGCCGGATTAGGGTTTTGAGACAATACGGTGATGCGGCCGTCATGCACGCCATCCTCCATTACGATACTGACGTGTGAGCCTGTGTGTTGGCTTGAGAAATTCCAAAACGCCACATCCCCCCTTACGGGGCTGTAGTCGGCGGGCTTCTTCTCGAAAATCGCAGCCATTTTCGCGCTGGTCGGGAACCGCGTGTAGTTGCCTTCGGCATAGCCGGTTGGCGTGATGCAATCAGACACTGACGCGCCGTACAGATCCATGCAGTATTTAGCCCACAAGTCCCAACATTGGGCGCCATACGCTCCGTCCATATCCCAGTACCGGCCCTGTGTTTGGGTAATCCATTCGTCAAAAGTAATAGCCATACTCTCATTATAAGAGCATGGCTATTATCGATAGGCCGTCATTTGGAGATGCGGAAAACGCTCAACACAGCGTAGTTGATCGTGCCGGAGATTTCCTTGGTCGTGTCGTTAGACCTGATTTTCAACGCAACCTTGTCCCCCGAAGTCAGTTTGTAGGGGCGGCACGGGAAGGCCGCGTATTGTGCGCCACGGATCGTGCCGTTTGCTCCCACCACCATTGACGCCGGAGCCGTCGCCATGATGGAGTCGTTCACATAGACGAGCAGTTCGATACCTCGGTATGAGTCGTCGTCCGTGAAGGTTATCGCCCCGACGCGCATATCGGCGGAAACAAGATAAACGCCGTCTTTTGAGACGTGCATGCTTTTTCGGTCGGTTGATAGGGTGATTACGCCGTCTTCGTCATCAAATGATGTGGTGGCGTCATGCTCGTCAAAAACAATTGTCTTCGGCGTTGGAGCGTTTGCGGCGACGGTGATCTGCATGTTGCTGACCTTCGCCACCGCGACGTTTGCATGCTTCAAAAACGTGCTGTTAACGTACGATTTTGTCGCATAATCCGTCTTCACTTCCGCGATATCCGAGGTGTTCGTGTTTATCGTGTTTTTGAGGGCGCCTGCTTTGGCTGTGGTTTCCGCCCCGAGCGCCGTCAACGATTGCACGCAGTCGGTGGCGTCAGAGCTTGCCTTGTTCCACTTTGCTTTCGCGGTGGTAGCGTGTGCGGTGGTGTCCGCGCCTAGCGCGGTGAGGATGGCTGTGTTGTCGTCAGCCTTGCTATTGGCGGTGGCGGCGTCCGTACTGGCCTTATCCCACTTGGTTTGCTTAAAGGCCGCCTTGTCAACCGTGTTGTCTCCGATCAGCGCCTTCACGACTTCCTCGTCATGCGTTTCACGCGATTCCACGGCTTCGATGCGGTTGAGATGCGTTCCGAGCGTGGTGTCGACTGTGCGCATGGAACCGTTGTAGCCGTCGCGCAGGTCGGCGGGGTCATTGTCGCCATATAGATTCAAGCCGTAATTGTCGGTTTTCTCGTATACCGTAGCCATATTTTAGTCCTTTTCCCTGATTTCCGTATGGAGTTGCGTGAGAATCTGGTCAATCATGCGCATGGACTTGTTGAATCCATCGCGCATGTCCATTGGTGTCGCGTCATTGTAGAGTGGTAGCCCCCAATTGCGAGTCGTGTCGTATGCCGCCACGTCCACTGGCGTGATCTGCTGTTCGTCGTTTGCCATGATGCGTGTCACTTTCCTGATGCGGTGGTGGACACGAACGGCAGGCCTTCCGCCGTGACCTTGGTGTCGTTGAGGTTTTTGACGGTGTACTGTCCGCCACCGGTTGCGGAGGTACGGTTGAGGAAATGGTTGAGGGCGGTGCCGAGTGCGTTGGCGTTAGCGGCGCTCAGTCCAAGAGCGGTGGTGAACGCCTTCAATCCTTCCGGCAGTGACTCCGGTGTCGGAATTGCGTCAATCCTGTCCGACTGCGTTTTCAGAGTCTTGTCGAGAATGTCCATCGAGCGATTGTATTGTCCCTCAAGGTTAGGCGCGTCCGTCGCGTCATACTTTTCAAGATTATAATTTGTGGTTTTGCTGGTCATTTGCCGTAATCCTTCCTATTTATTTTGCGGTTTTTATAAAATTGTTGACCACGACGCCATTGGCGAGGTTTTCAACCGTCAACGGGTCGACGGGTCCTCCATCATCCACATGCACGTCGCGCGGCGTGATGCGTGGCTCGTCGTTGTGAAAAATGGTTTTGTTGCCGAGCACGGCGAACTCAAGACACGTATGTGCGGCGGCCATTGGCGTGGATAGTTGGGCCATTTGGTTGACGCGTGCGCCGAACACTGCAAGCTCACGATACATGTCTCGATTCGTGTTTTTGGAGTCCTCGTATTTGCCGCGTGTCACGTTATAGGTCAAGTCGGAATCTTCGTACTGTCCGACTTGCTTTTCCAGATCATCCAAGGTTTCGTTGATGCGCTCGAACTGCTCGTTAAAACCGGCTATCAGCTGTTTGATTGCTTCGATGTCCGCGTTTTCGTCTTTGGCGAGGTTGTCAAGCTGTTCGCGCAGTTCGTCCAAGTGGCTTGCAACCTCCTGCACGTAACCGAGTACGGTGAGCGTATCGCGATAACTAAAAGGCTGAACCGTGGTGAAATAGCGCTGTCGCGGGTCAATGTCGAGCGGTGCGGCGCATAGGTTTATCCCGTTCATGATCCTCCAATCTGTCAATGTCAAGTATACTCTAGTGACCGAGGTTGTAGGCGAGACTCGTGCTGTAAAGCTGCGGTACGTTGGTCATATTATCCCCACTGCCCCACATGCCTAAAAAGAGGTTTTCGAGCGAGTTGACTACCATCATGTCGATATTGAGCATAGTATTACGCCAATCCTGCAAGAGCTGTGATTGCGAACCACTGGTGCCGAGCGTGTGCGACACGCTGTTGCCTTTATCGGACGAATGCGAAAAATCGGTGTTGCTGGTACTGGATGCGGTGGTGCTGCTGTCTTGTTGCGTGCTGGTATGCGTGTTGCCGGTCGAGTCGGTTTGCGACGCGCTGGTGGCGTACTGTCTAAAATCATCGATACGAGTCTGCGGAAACTCACTGTTAAAAGTCATGCTGGAATTGTCCGCCCTCGTATCGGACGTGCTGTTCGCCGTGGACTCGTTCGACTGTGTGCCGCTCGATTTTCCGCTGGACTCGTTCATGCTGGTTGAGTCCATTTCCTGCCGAATGTCCGACGTGATAAACGGATCAAACTTATGTTGAGCGGACAGATACAGCTGGTTGAAATAATCCATCTGTTCGCGCATGGTGCGGCCGAGATAAAATAGGAACATTTGCGGCGTTTCCGAACCAATCTCACGCAGTGCGTAGTGCGCCACGATTTTCTCATTCAGTTTCGCTCTATATTTTTCGTCGAAAATCGGGTAATACTGCGAGGATAAATGTAGTTTTTCGTCCGTGTCGAAACCTCGGTCTATCAGATTGCCAAGCGTCAAAGTGTAATCGGCCATGCTGTCTTTGATGGCGTACATGCTCAAGTCCTGTACCATTATTCTTCCTCCTTGTTTCCGTCAACGTCCAGCAGGCCGCCTGACGTGGTGTCGTTCCATTCGATGCCGATAGGTTTTCCGGAATCCGCCATTTGCGGCCATAGTCGGTTGATCGTATCGCATGCCTGCTGTCTCGACTTGAGGTAGCTCAGACGAAAAACGTTCGTACGCGAATTTCCAGCCGTCACTTCACTTTCAAGCAAGCGTTCCTTCTTTTCAGTGGTCGAATTGTCGATACCGAGGAAGTTTACAAGCTCGTTCCAAATCTGCGTTTTTGTCGTAATAATTTTGTCCGCAAGAAAAGGGGTCATGTTTGGGAAGGTTTGGAACATGCCCGTAATGTCCGCGCTGTCATATGCGTAGACGTAGGGGGCTCCGTCTTCGCGCGCCTTCATGAGATTTTCGGCGGTGAGCTTGTTGGTTTCGGACGTGGCTATAATCAGCGGCACCGAAATATTATCCAAGTTGACGTCCAGCGCTCTATCCGCGATAGCCAAACGCGTGGCGTAATTCCACATCACGTCAATCATAGTGCAACGCAGTTGATTATCCCAGATGGGCACGCATTCCTTTGAGCCGATCTGCGGGTGCGAGTAATTCGTGGCAACCGGCTGGAATAATGTGGGATTGTTGTAATTGTTGACTCCGCCGATGTTGCCGGACGTGACCATAAAACGGTGTACCCCCTTGCGTTTATCTGGGAAAAAGAGTGCAAGGCCGTTCTCAAAAAGGGTTAATTCCAAATATCTTTCGTCGATATACGGGGGTAGGTTGACCCATTTGAACCGGCTCACCGCCAACATTTCAATCAACTTCATGTACTGGTTGATGCGCAGGGATTGTCTCATTTCAGGGAGGTTCAAGTTGCCCCACATACTGCCGAGCACGCTTTGATTATCCCAGTGCGCGGCCTTACGCGCGTTATTGCGCTTACTCATAATCACCGTCCTTAATAATAATGGAGAGAGTTTTTCAACTCTCTCCATTATATCTAGTATGCGATACCGGACAGTGGCACGTTATCCGCGTAGTCGGTGACGCCGATTTTATCAGGGTCGGTCCATACCGTCACGCCACTTTCAAAAATACCTTTCACCGTCAACCGGTACTCTTCTGGGCACGTGCTCGAACGTACGTACAGCTCGTGCAGTTTCCAGTAAGTAAAATTACTCATTGCCATCAAATTTTCCGGCAACCGCATAAATCGCTGGACATAGTAACCGTATCGTAGCCACACTTCGCCAATCGCTTGCATTGCGGCCGGTGGTATCTGACGGAATCGTACCATCACGCCAATCAAACCATTTGCCAAATTAAAAGCGTCACCGCCCAGCGCGCCAGACGTGGTAGGGGGTACCGTTTGTGTCTGTTGTACCTGAGCGTTAATGCCTGCGATCGTGTTCTCGTAGTCCCCTTGCGCGGTGGCTTGTGCTAGTTGCCGGTTCATATCCGCGAACTGCATAGTCTGTTGATTGCTTAGATTGGTTTGTGCGAGACTGTAGGCGTTGGCCTGTGATGTCGATGCGTTGTTGGTGGTTTGCGTGTTCGCAAGCTGCTGGTTCGCCGTCGAAACGTTGTTGTCGTAGGTCATCTGGTTTGTCCATGCGCCGATTGCGGTTCCCGCAATGGCACCGGCCACGCCGCCAATATTGCCCGTGACCGCGGAGCCGACTGCGTTCGCCACCCCCGAACCGATAGTGTTCAATTGCGACATTTGGTTATTGAAGCCGAGGTTTTTCAGCGTTAAATCGGTGCCCATTTGAGCGCTTTGGTTGCTGATGGCGTTCATGGCGTTGCGGTTCGACGTGCCGAGCCGGTTTTGGGCGGTTGCGTATGACGTGCCGAGTTGGGCTTGCGCGTAGGCGTTGTTGATGCCCATTTGGGTTTTTTGGAATGACCAATCCGCCGACTGTTGCGCGTATTGGCGCGTATACGCGGAATTGGCGAGGGCCAAGGCACTACCGTTGTTCACCGTCATGAATGTCGGGAAGTTGGTAATTCCAAAACTTGCGTTGAGCATTTCGCCGGAATCAATCGGCAGACCGGAGTTGTTCGGCAACGGGGATTGTTCGCTGACACTTCCGGCGTTGTATCCGCGCGGATAAAAGTTGAGTCGCGGAGAAGGGGGAGCGTAGTCCCACGACTCCCGAATGGTCAGATCGGCGCTTGGAATCTGCTCAGGATTGTAGGTAATTACGGTGCCGTTAAGACAAGAGCACTCCAGTATCGCATATGGCGCGGTACGGAATTTTTGTAAATACTTGTATCGTTCGGGGAGTTTGAAATTATCACGGAAGTCCTTGATATGGATAATGTCGGCATAGCGGCTTTTGGCGTCGTTATGTCTAATCTCCAAGCGGTAGCAGTCGCCACGCCAGTCGATCATATGATCGAAGAACACGCCCGGCTTCTGCTGATTTTCCAAAAGGGCTTCCGGAAGCTGAGGAATGGCATAGATACCGCAAATACCCTGCGTCACCCAAGGATATTCCGAGCCCGCCCCCATAACAGCAAGAAAATCTAAGGCGTCCGAAAAATAGTATAGGGCGGTGCCGTTCGTATGGTTTTCAAAAGCGCTTCCGTCCGCGCACGTGGTTTTCGGAGCGGTCGCCGTGCCGGGGTCAGTGTCCAGCTGCGTAGTGGATACTACGAGCACGCCAAAAGTGGTGTAGCCGTTCGTCTCGCCGATCAGACTCTTATACTGCTGTCCGGTAACCACCATAGCCTTGCCGGTATCGAGTCCTTCAGGCAAGTCCAGATAGGTGCGCCCGTAATCTTTCCAAGCGTTCTCGTTGGCGACGCCGACATGCCCTCTTTCAACGTAGGCGTTGCCGAGTTGGATATCGTGCTGAAAGCTCTGCCATACGTCCAGTTGGATATTGAGCTGAGTGGTATGCGCGTTGACATAATCGCACGTCTGGACAAAATAATACCAACTACGGGGGGTATCAAAATCGTAGTCGTTCGTCGCAATCAGATAATTATATCTCGACGCCTGTGCGAACGGAATCGGCAACCGCACCGGCAAACCGTATTTCGCCATCGTGCAGTCCGCGAACTCGATGCCGTCCAGTCGGCCGAAATACTCTTTTTGAGCTTGCTTATCCCATTTGACTATATCCCTGTACCCCATATCCCAAGGTACGTTACAGAGCTTGAATCTCGTGTTTGGCGTCCATTTTGCGTACGAAAAATTAATCGGTAGGTCATTTGCGCTCATAAAGTCCTCCTAAAACAATAGGTGCGAGAATTATCTTCTCGCACCTATTTTACTAGCCTGCGTCTATTATCAGGCGGCGGCGGCGACGGTGACTTTCACCGTTCCAGTAGCTCCTGCGAACTTCACGGAAACGTTGGCGGCGCCCGCTGTGGTTCCAGTAAGCACACCGTTAGGTGTGATAGTCGCGTGATCGTCTACAGTCCACAGTGCGAGGTTGGTCACGTCCGCAGTGTTGCCGTCCGTCTTGGTGGCAATCGCCTTAAGCGCCACATGGTCGTTCACTTTGACCGACTTTTCGCCTTGAATCTCAATGGACTCGATGGCGCCGGCTTTCCAACCGCCAAGCCAAGTGCCAACCACCGGCACGGACAATGCGGCGGAAACCGTCTGGTCGATTTCAGGGTGTGCGGGGTCGATATAGGTTGCCTGAGCGGTGACCTTGAGCGTTTCGGCGGTTTCATCAAGGCCACAGCGGAGGATACCGTCATTGTCGATCGAGGTAAACTGCGAGCTTGCGCCCTCAACAGCGTACTTGATGCCAACCGGCTGGAACGAAGCCGTTTCCTCGTTGGCGCTGGAAATGGTGGAAACCACTTGCACCAAGTCGCCACGCGACACATTCTGCGGAGTAATGGCGGTCTGACCATACTTCTTCACGCGAAGCTCGAACTTAGGCGTGGAAGTGGTGAGCGTATCCGGTAGTGTTACGGACTCGTTGGATCCTGCTCCAGTCCAGAACAATACGGCGTTGGCGAACGGATTCGGAGTGATGGAACCGCGGTGCTTGTAGAAAATGTTGCGCGTCCCGTCAATCGGATTGACCGGCGAATTGGTGGTTTCCAGCATTTCGTCCCAGCAGAAGAAGAAGTCTTCTGTGGTCAGGACGGCCTGAACCTTACCGGCAGCGCCACCGATGCCGAACATGTCTTCTGGGATCGGAATGATGCGATACGGAATATTGATTTTGTCGATATTGAACGCGGCGGCGAGGGCTTCGACGTTGAGTGCGGCGATAACCTGCGGCGTAGCGAACAGAATGGCTTCCGAATCACGCCACGGAGTCACCCAACTCATGGCGTTATATCGCGGCATGGCGCTCATTGGCGACGCCTTGAGTTCGTTCGCCACCTGCTGAATGAGACGAAGCAGATTCTTCGCGTCGGCTTCGGTGGAGTCAGGTGCGCCGACGTCGGGGGTATGGACGCGGTAGAAGCCACCCTTGCGGGCGTACTCCGCAAACGTCTGCGTCTTCATCAAATACATGTCGTTCCTATCCGAGAGGATAGGTGCGTTCATGATCTCGCTGATATAATCCGACATGCCGCTTTCGCCGTCGAAAGCCGTAAGCAAGGCGTCTTCCGGAATGGTGACGGGGTAATAATGGTCAAAAGTAAGGGGGTGGAACACCGAAGCAGTCGGCAGCGAGTAACGGCCATACACGTCGTCGCCCAAGTATTCCTTGTTGAAATTGCGGGTGCGTGCCTTGACCAAGCCGACTGCCGCCTGCTCATAAGTAGACCCGTAACGCTTGAGCGTGCGCGGAGAGCCAATGAGTTTGAGCGGGTCATCCCAGTCCGCATGCTGGATGTAAAGTCCAATCAGTCGCTGGATTAAAACGCCGGTGAATTCATCGCGCAAGTAGGGGAAATTGCGCATGGTGTCAACCGCGTTGCGGATATTGCCCTGCGTCGCGGACGGGATACGCACCTGAAACTGTGGAGAGGTTGCGGATCGGACGGCGTTGAAAATCTCGACGTCACCTTTCCCTGCAAGTGGTCGAATATTGGACATTGTTATTCCTTTCTTTTAGTCGAACAAATCTTCGATTGACTCGCCGTCGCCGTCGTTGTCTCCATCGTTGTCGGTTGGGGCGGGTTCGTTGTAGCCAAGCGTGTCCAGCATGGCTTTCAATGCGGCCAATTCCTTTTCGAGCGCGTCAAGTCGTGCGGAAACGTCCGGTTCCTGCTTCGGTTCCGGTTCCGGCTCCTCTTTTGGCTTGATCTCATCATCCACGGTTTCCGTCTGCTGTTCCTCTTCGGTCGGCGGCGGAGTAGTGGGTTCCTCTCCGTCGGTATTTGGGTCTGCCATGCAAAACTCCTTACGTTGGTAGTGTTTTCATCAAAATTATATCATGCGGCGGAAAATAAAATGACCTCCGCAATCACGCGGAGGTCTAGCTGTCCTATCAGAGCGCGAGTTGAAAATCGTAGGGCATTGTCGCCACGACAATGATTTCATGGTCGGCGGCGTTTTCAGCCGTGGCAATCCGACTTATGTTGCTCCCAGTCGAAAGTCGACGCTCACAAGACTCAATTATTATAACATGACCATTGTGCCGTAATCATCCATGACTTGTGTTCCATGCCGGAATCGCTCGTACGGGATAGGCCGTGAAAACATGTTGCCCGCCATGCAGACGTCCACTTCACCGTCATCTCGCCATCCTTGATACCGGTTCATTCCAAGTATGGTGAGTTTTTCGTATCGTGCGGCGATCTTCCACTTGCCGAGTTCGGTGGGATGTATGTCACATGACTTCACCGGCTCCCAGCCGCTTAGGATGCATCCGTCCGTGTTCGCATACAGCAGCCGGTCGGCGTTCGCACGACACACATCCATGAGCTTTCGACGAGCATAGGTGTTGACCCATATCGGCACGGGCAGATAGTCGGTTTTCAAATTTGACTCTTCACGCTGTGCGACATCCCAGTCGAGGGTTATGCCGTCTTTGGAGAGCGGCAGCATGACAGCGCCTTTTGGCAGACTAGCCATTTTGCCTACAAGCGCGTTCATAATCAGTTTCGCCATCTGCCGTTTCTCACCGGTCGCCTTCTGTTTCAAGTCCCCCCATTCGTCGATGAACGATCGGAAGAAACCTTTGGAGCGCCTGAACTTCCACCCTCTTACGTGCTTGTATATGCTCACGTCATAATTCTGGTAAAGCAGTTCTTGGTCAATATCAGTGAGCACGCGTGTGACGTATCCACGAGTTGAGGTGAGACGGTTCAAGCCGTACACGCTTCGATTGTCCAATAAAAAGGGGTATCCGTCCGGTTTTAATTCCGCGCGAAACGTGATTTCATCACAATGCAAAGGCATATCATCATCTTGTTCATATCTGCCGTCGTATGGTTCCGGTAGACCCCACGGAAGCCATCCATCTCGCAGTATGGACGGGTACATGGAATTACAGTCAACGTCGATAGCCTTGCCATACATCCCTTCCTTGGCCAACATGAAACCGCCGATATAAGCGTCATGCAATGACTTTTTGACTTCGGTTTCGAGTTGCGGGAATTTGTCGTAATACCATTTCCACTCGCCGGACGCGAACGCCTCCATACTCGCACCGCCCGCCGTGATCTTGCACAAACCGCGATTGTCGTACTCGCACAGAATATTAAGCAGTTGAGTATCGGTCATGGTGATGCGGCAGTTCTCACGCAAAAGATTCGATATATCGAAAAAACGTGCGGAATTATCGCGGTCAATACGCACCGTGAAGCTGAAGAATTTCGCCTTTTTTGAGACAATGGCGTCCCAGCTTAGATCTGCGTTGTGCTCGTTATGCGGGAGCGAGTGTACGACGTGCGCCATGAACGGGTCTAAAATGTCTGGATCGGTCACATAGACGGTGAGTTTGCCGCCTGACATGATGGACGCCAAAAGGCGATTAGGTGCGGTGATATCATGCATGACGGTACCGTCCGTAAAACGTATGACGTTATCCGCGCACCATAATCCCACCCTGTTATCTAGCTTGGTCATGGTATAACTTCCCTTGCTTGCTCGTCCGCTACTTTCCCAGTGCGCCCGCTTCCGTCATCCACCGATCAAACTGCCGCCGTGAGCGCTGATAACCCTTGCTATTATCACGGAATATCGATGTGAAACCGTGCCGGACTGGATCGTATACCGTCCAATCGAACACAATTCGGGGAGCGTCCGTCTGTTCAATGAACGCGCGTTTTTGCGCTGCCGACAACTGGCGGAATCGCTTCAATCGTTTCGAGCCGAGCGTGGTAGCCAAGATTTTCTCGAACACCTCATAGCGGCCGCGTGACATATATGACGGCCATTCATGCTCGCCATACAGATCTTTGCCATGTTTACCCGCTCCCCGCTTTTTAGACGGTTTGCTTTTTCGTTCGGTACGCAATCCCAAAATTTCGGCGGCATCGTGTATCTGTTCGCGCAGTTCGTTACGGTGCCCGCTCTCCAATTGGCTGCGCACGAACGCTTCGTCACTCAGCACGTTCGTCATTTGCAGGAAATCGGTGAGTTTCGACGAAATGATCTGATTACGTCCGAAACCCTCGCCGGTGGTGCCAGTGATTTCGGCCACACGCTGATCATACACGCTTTTCGCGGGCATGGCCTGAGCCTTGTTCCACTCGTTGATTCTGCGTCGTGCCGCGTTGATTTTCCGCTGCTGCTGCCTGAGCAGTTTACGCCGTTTCGCCACCGGCTCTGCATCGATCTGCGCGTCCGAGATGGGCGCGCGCTGGGCGAACATGATGTCTTTTTTCGTCGGCCTCTCGACGGCGGTGGCATGATATGGTGTCGCCTTTGCTTCCGCTATGGCCTGTTTCTTCTGCCGTTCCCACTCCTTGCCCAGCGTTTTTGCAATGTTGACCAATTGTTTGTCCGCGGTTTTGGCGAGATTCGAGTGAGAGTAAGCGCCAAGCTGTTTGATATTGCGGGCGGCGCGGGCTTGCGCGGCCTGACGTGCCTTGACATGCTTTTGCTTACGAGACATATGGCACAGTCCTTAAGATGGCGAGAGCACCCAAGGCTGGGTGCTCTCTATGAACGAACGCTACCTAACGATTATAGCAAGCTGCTCACTTGGTTTCCTCGTCCACCGGCTCGATGCTGAAAAACTTGAAGCCACGGCGGGAACGACGTTCCACCACCTTGATGCACAGCGGCTCCGTCCAAGTATTCGGCGTTCCGAAGATGCCAAACATGGTGTTCATTCCGGCTGCGAGAGTCGGGGAGGTGGCCGCGTACGCCTTATTGTCGTCGGTCACGATAATGACGCGCACGGTATTGGAAATTTCTCCCGTCTGATCGTCGGTCACCTGCACGGCCTGTGCGACGGCGTTCGTCATGTTCAACGGCTCGTTAAGATGCTCGTCGAGCTTTTCGGCGTTCTGCAATGCGCTGTAGAGCTTGATTTTGCCTTCGCGGGTCGAGGTGTCGATGAAGTGCTGGACGGTGCCGAGTTCGGTGTTCTCGGTGTTGAATGCGACGAGTGCGGTGTTATTGTTTTCCATTGTTTAACCTTTCCTAGATTGTTTTTGTTTTGTTTTCAGGCTTATGCCTAAAATCTTTTATATCACACGTCTTCGTTATTTTCAACGTCGGCGTGTCGTTTTGTATGTTCTTCAGGGTTCCACTTCTGCGGTTCCTCAAAGGTTGCATACTTGTAGAAAGTTTCCTCGCTCATGGAGACTTTTTGCGAAAAAATTTCAATGGAACGCGGAATAAAATTCGGAAACAGTCTCTTCGCACGAATCGAATACGCACGTGCATCCTTCAAGCGTCCGTCGATAACGTGCTCGGCTTCCATAAAATCGCCATCCACCAATTCCATACCCTTGAGCACGGCATATACGCGCGTGCGGAAAATGTCGGTTTTGGTCCTAGCCATTTTTACCTCCCTTGCAGTAAGATTTTTTCTAAATCACTATCAGTATAACGAGTAGTGTCTAGTCTGTCAAAATTTTTAAACACAGTGATAATGAGATTTTGGACTTGCGGATTATCAAAAATCATGCAACAATCATACGACGTGCCACCCTTAACAGCACACACCGCACACCATGCAATCAGGTTAGGCGGATTAATGGAGCCGTCCAAATATTCCACATCAAAAGCGCACGACAAAGCGGCCGACAAACGTGCTCCTGTGCTCAAAATTCCGCAAATCTGAGATACGGTAATCACCGCTTGCGTAAACCACTCGCTAGGAGTTTCACGCCACAGTTCGCATAGCATACCAACAGCACGGCAGCATGATTCGTAATCGCCATATCCGACATCGAATCTTCTTAAGTCAACCTCACGTGCATGGCCTTTAATGGCTTTTCTCACGCGCGGATTGTCGAAAATCGCATCATCGAAATCACGGCGGCGATACAATGGCACGCGAATATTGCCACGGTTAAACATAATAGCGCCTTTCCACTTTAAAATATGCGATATTCCGCGTATGCGATGGCACTGCCGCCCACTTGCGAATCAGATCGGCGGCATTATCGTATGAGGTTGCATATCCGACTTCGATTGGCGGTTTATCGCCATGTCTCAGATACGCCAATGCGACAAATGTTTCATACATGTCTAAAACTCCAATTCGTCAACAAAATCACTGTCGCCATATATCCACATGTTCAACCACACGTCAGGGCGGGGACATCTTTTCGGCGGATCGTCCGGCGAACCTTTATGGCGGCGTCCAGCCCAAAAAGCGCGAAGGCGCCAATAACTATCAGCGTCTGGACACGTGCCGCATGTCCATGAATGTATCCAACCTCGAAAATACATGCTAATCCCTATCCTTGAGCGGTTTAGCTGCGATATCCATAGCGTCCAGTACCATAGAGCGCATTTCATTCGCCTTCGTAGGGTCATAACCGCACCGCGCAACACCCTCAGTCAAACCTACCGGCGTATGAAATTCCACATTATATGTCAGATAAAACAACTGTTGGTGTGTGCAGTATTCGATACGCACATCACCCCCCATGTGGGGGCTGTTGAACTTTCCTACACGAATATCGCCATAACGCATTTCAATCATCCTTCCTAATCACATGTCGAAAGAAAAATCAGTAGGGCGGCGGCAACCAAACACAATGTCACCGTGATGGCAATAAGCGACATCACGTCACGAAAATCATCATGCGTGGAATCACTCAAGCCGACAACAGCGAGAGAAATACCCACCACGAGCGCGAAAAACAAAATCGCGCATCCAATAAACCGGAATACCAACAAAGCAACCACTCCTATATCATACCAAAAACGACAACAACACCAACAACGCACGCGCAAATAACAAACACCGAAGCGAACATATCAATCCTCCATTTTGTTAAGGTCAACCAACTCATAACGATCACCCTTAACCATGTTAAAACGCCCAAGCTTAAGCCCATAATCAGCAAGATAATCATTGGCAGACGCTTCCCAATCAAGACCGCAAACCGCACCACAAATACCAGTAACCCGCTCTGCGTCAACGTCGTGATACAGATCATAATCATCATCGACCCAAAGATCGAAATACCAAGTATCATCACCGGTCTGCTGCCACATACCAAAACCGGTGATATCATCGGCAAATATCAACGAAGTCCAACCCTCATCCCCCTTAACGACAACCAAGTCAACCGGTATTGCGTTATCGGTGTAAACATCAACCCCTATTATGTTCATTTTACTTCCTTTCCCTTGAAGC
>ERZ1023894.143-NODE-143-length-17663-cov-10.720241_pt1 | contig 17663 bp, 14 predicted proteins | sample MGYA00380398_ERZ1023894 | MGnify/ENA primary metagenome ERZ1023894 (study PRJEB33179, sample SAMN07448994) | human gut metagenome | biome: Human-gut; feature: Human associated habitat; material: Faeces | host: Homo sapiens | place: India: Bhopal | collected...
TCCTAGTGGTACTTGGCAAGACTGGTTAGGTCGAGGCGTATATTTTTTTGAATTTGATCCGCACCAAGCTTTCATGATTACAAAGGCTAGGAAGAGATGTTCTAAAGATAAAATAGTTGTCTTAAAAAGTCAGATTTTAAGTGAAAATTTTCTAGATTTATTGACTGATGATGATCGAACATTTATGGAAGATTTCGCTAAGGAATTAGAAACGAAGATTAAAGAAAAAGAAGCTGAAATTGGTAAGTGGAAACACCAAGAAGGTTTTATTTTGGATGCTTTATACAAAATTGATCCATTTGATTTGGTGCGTGCCGCTTATCATGTGCCACGAAAACATACGTATTTTCGATGTGATTATGAAACAGTTCAAATTCAGCTATGTGTAAAACAAACAGAATGTATTCAAGTAGAATCCATCGAGGAGGTTGAAGGACATGCTCAGCAAAGAATATAAAGAAAATGTAATGAAATGCTTGAAAAATATGGATACAAAAGAATTAGTCAATTTGTTGGAAGAAGTAGGATCGACTAGGGTTATGTATAGTTTGCAGTTTGATGTTTCTACACAAAGTGTATATACTTTTTTGGCGACAGACAAAGATAAAAATATTACGGATGAAGGGAACCATGTAGCATGAAAATTGATAACTCTATAGCTGCATTTCAAATGACCAACTATTTATTTGAAGAATTATCTTTCAAAAAAGACGTTGGTTTTATACCATCACATAAGTATAAGTTGAATCTTGATTTAAACGTGGATACACAGCTATTGGATGAGACTAATGGAATGGTTATTTTGGAATGTACCGTTACAGGTGAAAATGCTTTTACTATTTGCGCAAAGATGAAGGGTGTTTTCTCTTTAAAAAAAGGAGAAAATATTAACTTTAAAAAATTTTTGCAGCTGAATGGGACAACGGTTATGTTTCCTTTTTTACGTTCTGCAATTTCTGATTTAACGCGTGTCTGCAATATAGCGCCCGTTGTTTTGCCATTGATAAATATTACGAATTTTATTAAAGAAGAAAAATAATTTTTTGTAGGCTGTTCTGATGGATGGTCTTTCGTTAGTTATGAAAAGGCTCCCTTTCGCAGGGGAGCCTTTCTAGCATGGATAAGGTAAAATATATTTCGCAAATTCAATTTCATAAAAAATAGACATAGTCTATTGCCGCTAGTACAATTAAGTTACCACACAAAATTCGTAAGGAGGCAATAGACCATGTCTGGTAATATTATACAACTTAATGAGGATCTTATAAAGAATAATTTAAAGGATCTTGTACGCAACAGTGTAGAGGAAACACTGAACGCCCTGCTCGACCACGAGGCGGATGAACTCGTCCGCGCTGGCAAGTATGAGCGAACGGGAGACCGTAAGGGCTACCGTTCCGGTCATTACGAGCGGAATTTTGGCACGACTTCCGGCGAAGTCAGATTACGCGTGCCGAAGCTCAAGGGCATCCAGTTTGAGACGGCCATCATCGAGCGCTATAAACGCCGTGAATGCTCTGTCGAGGAAGCCCTTATTGAGATGTACCTGGCCGGCGTATCCGTGCGCCGTATCGAAGATATCACCGAATTGCTTTGGGGCACAAAGGTCTCCTCTGGCACCATCAGCCATCTCAACCAGAAGGCATACAAGCACATCGAGGAATGGCGTCAGCGTCCTTTAACGGGGGAATATCCGTATGTTTACGTCGACGGCATTTACCTCAAGCGCTGCTGGGGTGGCGAGATTCAAAATGTCTCCGTTTTAGTCGCTATTGGCGTCAATAAAGACGGGTTCCGTGAGATTCTCGGAGCAGCAGAAGGCATGAAAGAAGACAGGGAAAGCTGGTTGAACTTCTTCACCTGGCTCAAAGGCCGTGGCCTTGCAGGCGTGCGTCTCATTATCGGCGATAAATGCCTTGGCATGCTGGAAAGCATCCCTGTAGTCTTTCCTGAAGCCAAATACCAACGCTGCACGGTCCATTTTTACCGGAACGTCTTCACAGTGACGCCAAAGACTAAGATGAAGCAGGTTACCTTAATGCTCAAGGCAATCCACGCGCAGGAGAGCAAGGAAGCTGCACAGGAAAAGGCGGTCTCCATTGCCGCCAAGCTCCGTGAAATGAAGCTTTTATCCGCAGCCAAGAAAGTCGAGGACAGCGTGGGCGAAACCTTGACCTATATGGATTTTCCAACAGAACACTGGAGCCGGATCCGCACGAATAACCTAACAGAACGGGTGAATCGCGAGATACGCCGCCGTACACGGGCCATTGGTGCCTTTCCTGACGGCAACAGTGCTTTGATGCTCGTCTGTGCCAGACTTCGTCATGTTGCCGCCTCGGAATGGGGCTCAAAACGCTATATGGACATGGAGCATCTATTCAAGATGGAAATTGAGCAGCCAAATGACGAGGAAAATCCATATATCTGATTACGATATTTACTGGCGGATGAAATGAATTTGCGAAAGAATCTTGACACTACCCTTTTTCTTTATTGAGAAGCTATAATGAAATAGAAATAGGCGGCTGCTATCTTTTGGCTTGCAAATAGCTGGCAGCGGCTCCTCAAGAAAGAAGGATGATTTTTGTTGCAATATATATGCAGGTCTCTCGATTGTGTTATAATGGCAGAGGAGGCGGGGAAAATGGGCCAATTCGTCAATGCGGACGGAGAACGGTGCAGTGTCGATCAGATCGTCAGGAACTTATTGAAGGAAGACGTGACCTATGAATTCATTGCGCACGTTGCCCAATGCCCGTTGGAAACGGTGAAACGCATTGCCGCTAAACAAAAAAAGCAATAGGGAGTGATTCGTTTGAAGATTTTAGTTGTCATGGATGTCGATGCAAAACAGAAACAGTGGCTGGAAACAGCTGCTCCGGAAGCGGATTTTTGCTATTGTCCCGGTGATGGGACCCAGGCCGGCAAGGCGCTGGATGAAGCGGACGTCATCATTGGCAATATCGCTCCTGACCTGGTGAAGAAGGCCTCGCAGCTGCAATGGCTCCAGCTCAACAGTGCCGGTGCCAACGAATACTGCCAGCCCGGTATCCTGCCGGCCGGCGTCACCTTGACCAATGCGACCGGTGCCTATGGCCTGGCCTTGTCGGAACACATGCTGGCCCAGACACTGGCTATGATGAAGAAACTCTATCTTTACTATGACAATCAGCATCAGGCCCTGTGGCACGACGAAGGGCCGGTCACATCCCTCTACGGCGCGACAGTCGTCGTCGTCGGTTTTGGCAATATCGGCCGCAACTTCGGCCAGCGCGTCAAGGCCATGGGGGCTCACGTCATCGGCTTGCGCCGCCGTCAGGGTGCCGTACCGCCGGAAGCCGACGAAATGGGGGATATGGCCCATTTCAATGAATACCTGGCGAAAGCGGATATCGTCGCTTCGTGCCTGCCCGATACGCCGGAAACGTATCATATCTATGACGCCGCGCGCTTTGCGGCCATGAAGAAAGGCGCTTATTTCGTCAATGTCGGCCGCGGCACCAATGTCGACCAGGCCGCTTTGCAGGAAGCCGTCGCCCAGGGCCATCTGGCCGGCGCTGCCCTGGATGTTACCGACCCGGAACCGCTGCCGTCATCGGCCCCCTTGTGGAAGACGCCGGGCATCTACATTACGCCGCACATCTCCGGCGGCTATCATCTCCGGGCGACGCACGACTACATCGTCCGCATCGCCGCAGATAATCTCAAACGCTACCGGGCCGGCGACCCTCTGGAAAACATCGTCGACCTCATGACCGGGTATAAAGCATGAGAAAATGGCTTGTCACTAAGCGACAAGCCATTTTTTTAGGGGCTAGTGGTTAGCAGATGGTTTTGAATTTAAAGTCCTCTCTGCGAACTACAAACTCTCTGTACTACACTTATAGAGTAAAAGGAAGCTAGCCCCTAACCCCTAACCACTAACCACGGGCTTGACGATGGTGCCGGTTTTCCGGCAGGTGACGCGGCCGCTGGTCGTGTCGGTCAGGCTGGCGGCAAAGGCGTCGCTGCCGCTTTGCGGGACTTCCATGGTGAAGGTCACGTCGGCGGCGAAATCCCTGCCGGTAATGGTGCCGCCGTGGTCGGGGACGAAGCGTTCCATCGTGCTGACCAGGGGATAGGCGACAGTCGCCGTCAGGATCGTGAAGGGCGTATAGACGGCGATATCCGCGGCTTCCAGGGCCAGGGCGGCAGCGTGGCTGTAAGCCCGGATGAGGCCGCTGGCGCCGAGCTTGATGCCGCCGAAATAACGGGTGACGACGATGGCCGTATTGGTCAGGCCCTGCTTCTTGAGGACTTCCAGGATAGGACGGCCTGCCGTACCGGCTGGTTCGCCATCGTCGCTGGAACGCTGGAAACGGCCGTCCGGCCCGACCTGGTAGGCCGAGCAGTTGTGGCGGGCATCCCAGTATTTCTTTTTCATTTCCTCGATGAAGGCTGCTGCCTCGTCTTCGGATTTCACTTCGCAGACCGTCGCGATGAAGCGGGACTTCTTGATGACATATTCAGCGTCGGCCCGGCCGTAGACCGAGCGGATGAGAGATTCCATAACACACATCGTCCTTTACATTTTTCTTCCATCATACCATGGTTTAGTGGCTCGTGGCTAGTGGTTCGTGGCTCGTAGGGGCTCGCACGTGGCGAGCCCGCCAGGGGATATGTGAGATACTTGTGAATCGGATTTGCATGAACTTTAAATTTAAATCCATCCGCTAGCTGCTAACCACTCAAAAAGAGGCTGTCTTAATGCGACAGCCTCTTTTTGTAACACTTTATTTTTTGCCATTGATATTCAATAATGTTTTAATGGCCTCCTGTTTTTCCGGCGGCAAGGCGTGGATGGCCCGGATGATGTGGCTGTCGTCTTCGGTGATGGAAGCACAGAAGTCGCAGCTGTTGCCGTGCTCTTCGCTGCCTTTGCAGTACATGCCCGGCCGGCCGACGAGGATACAGATGGGAATCTGGAAGAAATCAGCCATCTTCAATAATACAGAGATATCCGGTGAATAGAGGCCCGTTTCCCAAGAATAGACGGCTTGTTTGGACATGCCAAAGAGGGCACCGAAAGCCGTCTGGGTTAAGCCCTTTTTTTTGCGATAATATCTAATTTCTTGTCCTAAAGTCATGCGCGTTCACTCTTTCTGTACACAATAGTCTCTGTTGTACACATTCAATTTCGTATACTATACAACACAATGTAATATACACTGATCATTATAATATGGAAATCATTATAATATGGATGATAAAAAGCGTCAACCGTATGATTCTAAGAACTTGCAAGTATTATGCTTAAATATAATATTGGGACGAAAAATGATACTTAAATTAAGAAAAATATTGATAAAAACATAGAGATGTATACGGAGTATAGAATAAAAAGCTATTTATGGCTGAAAAAGGCACGAATCAGGCGGACCAGGCTTTCCTGGTCGGCAGCGCCCATCAGTTCCCGGCACGAGTGCATGGCCGTAATGGGGATGCCGATATCCATGGCCCGCAGGGGGAGATTGGCTGAGAGCAGGGAGCCCAGGGTCGAGCCGCCGGGGATGTCCGACCGGTTCATGAATACCTGATAGGGGATATCATTTTCACGGCAGAGGGATTTGACGACAGCTACGGCAGCGGCGTCCCCGGCATAGCGCTGGCTGCTGGCGATCTTCAGGGCGACGCCGCACCCCATGACGGGCTGGTTGGTGACGTCGCATTTTTCCGGCACGTTGGGATGGATGGCGTGGGCCACGTCGACAGAGAGCATGAAGGCCCGGGCCAGGTCGGCCGAGAAGTCATCGTCCGTCAGGCCGAAGGCGTGGTAGATGCGGTGCAGGATGTCCGGCAGGACGTGGGAGTCCGCCCCTTGTTTCGTCTGGCTGCCGACTTCTTCGTTGTCGAAGAGGGCGACGACGTTGAGGCCGTCGGAAGCGGCTGTTTCGGCAAGGCCCGTCAGGCAGGCCAGGACCGACGTCAGATTGTCCAGGCGCGGCGACGATACGAATTCATCGTGCCAGCCCAGGCGGCAGCCTTCTTCATAGGGATAGACCGTCAGGTCCCAGGACAGGATGGCTTCGGGCAGGCAGCGGCATTTTTCCGACAGGAAATCGAGGAAGAAATGGTCCGTCAGCTCGCGCTGGTCCAGGCCCATGAGGGGCAGCAGGTCTTTCTGCGGGTTGAGTTCGACACCTTCATTGGCCCGGCGGTTCATGTGGATGGCCAGGCGGGGAATGGTCAGAATCGGTCTCCCTGCGTCGACGAGGCGGATTTCCGGCTGGAAGGCATCGCTGCCCTGGAGGGCCACGGTCCCGGCCAGGGACAGGGGACGGTCGAGCCACGATTCGCGCAGCAGGCCGCCGTAGACTTCGGCGTTCAGCTTGAGGTAGCCGTGCTGGCGGATTTCCGGCCGATATTTTATTCGCAGACAGGGGAAATCCGTATGGGCCGCGCTCAGGCGCAGGTGGCGGCGCACATCGGAACCCGTGCGGAAGGCGATGAGGCCCGAATCATAGAGGGGGACGTAATAGGCACCGTTCGGCGCCAGTTGCCACGCTTCGGACAGGGACAGGGCCTGGAAGCCGGCCCGGTCGAGATAATCCCGGCTGGCCTGGACCGTATGGTACGGCGACGGGCTGTGATGGATAAAATTCAATAAGTCCTGGATATAATCATAAGTCATGGAGGTCATCCTTTCTGACGAGATAGGTCGGTTATTTCAATAGTAGTTCTTATTATATCATATATATAAGATTCTATGGAATGATATGTTTTTTTGCGGCTTCCTCGCCAGCCATGGTATAATAAAAAGGATTTTATTTTTTTGAAGGGACGCTTATGGATTTACACGTAATCTGTCAATTTTTAGGAAGGATCGCCTGGGGCCAGGCCGGCGTCATGGGTCTGCCACTGCTCATGGCCCTGGCTTTCGCCGAAGACAGCTGGCCGGCCTTTATGGGCACCATGGCCGTCTGTGCCCTGGCTGGCTGGGCTTTCCTGCGCTATGGCCACGTGCGGACGAAGAAACTGACCATGCGCGAAGGCATTGCTATCACCGGCCTGGGCTGGCTCCTGGCAACTTTTTTGGGGATGCTGCCTTATTGCCTCGGCGGCTACCTGAACTATTTCGACGGCCTGTTCGAGAGCATTTCCGGCTTTACCGGGACCGGGGCGACGGTCATCCCCGACTTGGAGGTCCTGCCACAGAGCCTCCTCTTCTGGCGCAGCCTGACCCACTGGCTCGGCGGCCTGGGCATTGTCGTCATCTTTATCGCCCTGCTGCCGGAAGCGGGCCAGTCGACGGTCTACATGTACAACGCCGAATCGACGGGGCCCACGCGGGAGCGGGTTCTGCCCAGGCTCCACGACATGACCCAGGTCCTGTTCCGCATGTACATGGCCTTCACGGCGGCGGCCTTCGTCATCTTCCTGCTCTGCGGCATGGATTTCCTCGGCGCCCTGAACCATGCCTTATCGACGGTCTCAGCCGGCGGCTTTTCCACGTACAACGCCAGTGCGGCTCACTTCGAGAGCCCGGCCGTCGAAGCCTGGATGACCTTCTTCATGATCCTCACGGGCGGCAACTACGGCCTGTACTACCAGGCCTGGCAGAAGGGCTGGCACGTCCTGCGGCGCAATACGGAATTCAAGGCCTACCTGTTGATCATCGCCGCGGCGACAGTCCTCATCGGCCTCAACCTCATGGACGGCTTCGACGTATCGGCGCCGACAGCCCTGCGCTATTCGTCGTTCCAGGCGGCGTCCATCGCGACGACGGGCTTCGTCTCGGCAGACTACGACCGCTGGCCGCCCTTTTCCAAGGGCATCCTGCTGGTGCTCATGATTTCCGGCGGCTGTGCCGGTTCGACGGCAGCGGGCCTCAAAGTCTCGCGCGTCGTCATCATGGTGCGCTACATCTGGCAGGCAGCCAAAGCCAAGCTCCATCCTCATCAGGTCTGGGGCCTGACCATCAACGGCCACCGCGTCGGCGACAATACGGTCGTCCGGGCGGCCCAGTTTTGCTTCCTCTACCTGATGTTCATCGCCCTCTGGGCCCTGCTGCTGACCTTTGACGGCATCAATACCTTCGACGCCATCGGCATCAGCGTGTCCACCATGGGCTGCATCGGCCCGGCCTTCGGCATCACCGGCGCGACCTGTACCTATGCCGAACTCTCGGTCTTCTCCAAATCCATCCTCTGCCTGTCCATGCTCCTAGGACGACTGGAAATGTTCACCCTCCTGGTCATGCTGCGCAAGAGCTTCTGGAAGTCCAGGAGCAGCTGGTAAATGAGAGAAAGATTAAATTTTGCTGAATTCAATTAAAGGACGATTAAATTTTCGAAAAGGGGTTAAAAAATAGGGCATACTATACATATAGATTCTTACAGTATATGTATAGGAGGGATTGTCATGAAGAAATTCGTAGCTTTGGCCCTGATTTTGGCAGGCGTGGTCCTGTTCCAATTCGCCTCTGACTTTGAAAACGCTTTTAGTGAGCCACCGCCGGCCGTAGAAGAGCCATTGCCGGAAAAAGCCTTTGTCTATGTCACGGGAGCCGTTAAGAATCCTGGCCTCTATGCGCTGGAAACGGGGAAAACGGCTGGCGAAGCCGTAGAAGCAGCTGGCGGCATGATTGCCTATGCCGATACGGGAGCCGTCAATTTAGCAGACCGCGCAGAAGACGGTGCCCATATCCACGTGCCCTATGATTTCCAGGGGATTCCCGAAAATCCGGCGGAAGCCGGCAAGGTATCTTTGAACCGAGCCGATGAGAAAGCCCTTACGGACCTGCCCGGCATCGGACCAGCTATGGCGGCTAATATCATCGCTTATCGCCAGGAACACGGCTCTTTTGGCAGTATCGAAGAACTACAGAAGGTCAAAGGCATCGGTCCGGCGAAGTTCGCCAAGCTGAAAGATTTGGTGTGCTTATGATGGGAAAGGTTAAACCGGAATGGGTCAGCCTGTCCCTGGTCCTGGCCCTGGCTGGGGGCATTACCCTGGCAGATGTGCTTTCTTTGGCTTTGAGCCTTTGGATTTCTTTGTTCCTGCTGTCTTTGCTGGGCCTATTCTTTTTCCGGTCCCGCAGCCGTATTGCCCTAGTTGTCTGTCTGGTCCTGGCGGCTCTTAGTCTGGGCGCCGGCCGTCTCCAGCTGGAGGCAGAGCGCTGCGAAGCCCTGCCGCATCAGGCAGCTGGTGCCAGGCTGACCGTGGAAGGGACGCTGCAAGAACGGCGCAGTACCTATACGAATGAAAAGGGACAGGTCGGACGGTACATTATGCAGGTCCGGCGCTATTCCTATGACGGGGAAGCGGACGTACAGCCTGGAAACGGCTGTATCTATGTGACTTTGCTGGAACCGCAGGTCGTAGGCAGTACGGTTGTCGTCACTGGCGACAGCCGGCCTTTGACATACTATAAAAATGACGGCATGTACGACGCCCTCCATCGCGACCGGGAAAAAGCGATTTACTTGCGGCTGTTTGCCGATGATGGGGAAAAGGTGGTCGTGACGGCTCCGCCAGGTCGCTGGGAGGCCTTTTTGCAGGATTTGCGCCAGGCTTTGACCGGGCGTTATGAGGTCATCCTCGGCGAGACGTATGCACCGGTACTGGCTAGTCTGCTCTTTGGCGGCCATTACGAGGACTTGCCGCCAGGTCTGCTGGAATCGTTCAGTACGACCGGGCTGATTCATATATTATCTGTTTCCGGGTCTCACGTGGCTTTGCTGCTGGCCGTCATCCAGCTCATAGGCCGCGTCCTGGGATTGCGGCCGCGCAGCTTGTGTTGTATTTCTGTGACTTTTCTCTTCTTATACGGCGCGTTGTCGGATTTTTCGTCGCCTGTCGTCCGGGCGTCCCTCATGGGGGCCGCCAGTGCCTTGAGCCTGACGGCGCGGCGCGAATACCTGGCCGGTCATGCTCTGGCCCTGGCTATGGCCGGGATGCTGCTTTACAGCCCATACCTTTGTTTTGACTTGAGTTTCCGCCTGTCCTGTGGCGCCTCGGCAGGCATCATTCTTTTTCAGCGGCCCGTAAGCTCCTGGTTTGCGGGTCTGCCTTTGTTTTTGCGGGATTGCCTGACTGTCTGTGTGGCGGCCCAGATTCTGGTCGTGCCCCTCTTGTTTTCGGCGTTCTTTTCTTTTCCCGTCTATTCGCTGGTGGCCAATGTCCTGGTCGCACCGGTCTTGGACCTGGTCATGGTCCTCGGCCTGTTGGCGTCGGTCCTGTCCCTCTTGTGGGGCAGCGCTGCCGATATGGTGTTGTGGCTCATCAAGCCCTTGCTGGTCCTGGCTCTGAAGGGCAATGCCTTCATCGCCGCCTTGCCGGGGAGCCGCTTCTGGGCCGGTCAGCCGTCGAAGTGGGCCTGTTTGGCCTGGTATCTGGCTGTAGTCTTTGTCTTTTGCCCCTCTTTTCGCAGGCGCATGGGTCCGCCCTTGCTGGCCTGTCTGGCGGCGGCCTGGTTCCTGCGGCCATCCGGGCCGGGCGTCCTGGTCCTCGATGCCGGACGGGACCAGGTGACGGCTGTCATTCATGAGGATAAATCGGCCGATATATGGTATAATAAATCGAGATTCGCCAACCCCGACCAGGCAGCTGTCGTCGTGACGCCGGCTTTGCGGGCTCATGGCGTCTTCCGGCTCCGCCAGTGCCGTGTCGATGGCGACGGGGCGGATCATACGCTGGCCTTGCTGCGGCGGGATTTTACCCTCCTGTCCGGGACGGGCAGCGGCGATGTGCCTTTTCGCTGTCTGGCGTCGGTGGCCAGGCCTTTTCCGGCAGGACCGCTTTGTCTGGAATTCCGGTCCCTGACGGGCTGGAATGGCCGGGATTTCCCCGTATCGGCCATGGCGACCATTGTCTATGGCTCGCGCCGCAGCGATGAAACACTGACAGAGTGGGGCGAGACGGCGGCCGGTTACGGTGTGCCTTGTTTTTCGCCATCCCGGGACGGCCAGGTCCGTCTGTACCGCTGGCGGGGGCAGTGGCGCATTTCTACGTTTAATGAGGAACAGTCATGGAATATAAGAAACATATAATGATTATTTATGGGACAGAACCGTATGTCATGGAAGAGAGTCGGAAGCGGTTCCTGGCGGCGGCCCACGAGCGGGCCGGCGGGGAAGCCGAGATTCAGTCTTTCCAGAAGGATGCTGTGGCGGCGACGGTCGTCGAATCCTTCCAGGGGTCGAGTCTCTTTAGCAGTGGGACGGTCACGATTTGGTATGACTGTCCCTTTCTGCCGCTCAAGCGCGGCGGCCGGTCGCGGAGCAAACTCACCAAGGATGAGCAGTGGTTCCTGGACGAGGCCCGGCGGCTCAGCGACGAGAACAGTCTTTTGTTCTATAGCAAGGGCAAGATGGATACGGGCAGTGCTTTTTTCAAGGCCCTGAAGCCCATGGCCGACGTCGTGGCGGCCGAAGCGGTGACGGAAAAGACAGTCATGCCTTATGTGACGGACTATTTGAAAGGGAAGGGCAAGCTCCTGACCAGCCGGGCCGTGGCCTATTTGCGGGCCCTGTTCCAGACCTGGGGCGATATTTCGTTGCTCTATGTCTTTTCGGAGCTGGAGAAATTGTGCATCACCGTGCCCGACAGCAGGAAAACCGTCGATGTGGCCGATTTGCAGGACCTCTTTGCCGGGACGATGGAAAAGAATCTCTTCACCTTTATGGATGAATTTTTGCGGCGCAATGGGGAAAAGACCCTGCCTTTTTTGGAAGGCCTGTTCAGCCGGCAAGATGCTTTTTTGAAGAATACGGGCTATATGCTGTCGCGCCTGCGCCTGCTCCTGGCCTATAAGGAATTGCGCCGGGCCCATGCCGGCCAGCACCAGTGTGAACAGATCCTGCAGACCATCAATAAGGGCCGCAGCGTAAAATATGTCTTATACCACTTGCAAAAAGTGGCATCTTATTGGAAAATAGAAGAGTTGGAAAGTTGTATTTGCCAAATTTTTACGCTCCAGCTCCATATCCGCCGCGGCACGGCGTCGCCGGCCGATATGGGACCCCTTATTTGTTTGTATTGTAGGTAGGGGCCGCCTACGGCGGCCCGCAGGTCGCAGGTCGCAGTTCGCCTCCCCTCATAGGGGAGGTGGCCTGAAAGGCCGGAGAGGTTGATTTGCCGTTTGCAGGAGCAGTTGAAATATAGAGAAAAGGTAGGTTAGCATGTGAGAGATGTAGGGGCGACCACGTGCCTTTTCAGCCCGTCAGGTCATGACTGTAAGGAATGGCAGGACGGTTGCTGGAACGGACAGCTGAGGCTGGCGGCCCGCAGGTCGCAGGGGAGAACCTCTCAGTCAGCTTCGCTGACAGCTCCCCTATGAGGGGAGCCAGGGGCGATTGAAATATAGAGAAAAGGTAGGTTAGAATGTGACTGACGAAGAACGAGCACGGAAAGAACGGATGAAGGAATATCGCCGGCGGTACCGGGAAAAGCATGGATTGCCTCCGGAAAAGGACACGCCGTCCTGGAAGAAGCGGGCTGCTGTTGTCTTGGCCTTGTGTGTGATTGGTTTCGGCGGCTTTTTTGCGGCCCAGAGCAAGGCGGAACAGATGGTGACCCTCAATGGGCAATCTATTGCCGATATGACGGATGACGAGATCACCAATTATCTCGACCTCCACGAGAAGGAAGCGGAAGACCGCAAGCTGCGCCTGGCCGCGGACGGCGTCGATGTGACGCTGGACCTGGACGAACTGGGAGCCAAATTGGACCGCAGCTATATCGATGATGAACTGCATCTCGTCGGCCGCCGGGGCCTGCCCTGGCAGCGCGTGGCCGATGTGGTGACGACGCTCACGCAGGGCAAGGATGTGCCCCTGGCCATTGCCGTTGACGAGGATAAATTGGATAAGGCCCTGGCCGATGTCCACGACAAGTACGATAAGGATCCGCAGAATGCCTATGCCTATGTCAAGGACGACCAGAAGACTGTCGCCATTGAAGATGCCAAGGACCGCATCGTCATCAATACAGATAAGCTGAAAGATGCTGTGACGGCCAAACTGCATACGGGCAGGACGGACACGCTGGACGTCCCCGTAGACAGCCGGGAAGGGGCGGACATCAAGGCCGACGACCTCAAGAATATCGACACGGGCTTGTCGTACTATACGACCCATTTCGATGATACCAACCCGGACCGCAACGTCAACATCCGCCTGGCACAGAAGCGCCTCAACCACGCCGTCGTCATGGCCCAGAAGGATTTCTCCTTTAACAAGTATGTCGGCACGCGGACGCCGGACAAAGGCTATAAGCAGGCACCGTCGTATTTTGAAAACAAGCTCGAACAGTCGACAGGCGGCGGCGTCTGCCAGGTCAGTACGACCCTGTTCAATGCGGCTTTGCGGGCGGGCTTGTTCATTGCCAGCCGGGAACCGCATTTTGCCCCGGCCGCTTATGTGCCCGTCGGCATGGATGCGACTGTCGCCGATGACGGCCTGGATTTTGCCTTTACCAATCCTTTCCAGCATCCGGTCTGCGTCTATACCGTCGCCGGTCAGAATACGGTGACGACGTATATCCTGGGCAATCACGCCGATACGTGCAGTGTGTCCTTTGAAACGACGCATCTCCAGAACCTGCCTCATAAGGTCATCAAGAAGCACGACGACAGTGTGACCGAAGATAAGCGCAAGCAGGAAGGCTACGACGGCCATGACGTGACTATCCGCCGGACCGTGGCTTACAGCGACGGCGACCGCCATGTCGATACCATCGAGTCCCATTATGAACCGAATGATGAAATCATCCTCACGCCCGGCGACGATAGCGAAGAAGTCGTCAGCACGGCGGACCTGGAACCGCAGGACCCGCTCCTCAACGCACCGCACGACATGATGGACTTCAATGTCCCGGCGCCCGATGCGGTCAACACGGCCGATGAGGAATAACTCATCGGTTCATGTAGTAGGGGCTCGCACGTGGCGAGTCCGTCAGGTCATGACGGTAAGAAATGGCAGGATAGCTGCTGAAACGGACCGCTGTAGAGGGTGAGTCCGTTTGGATTTTGTAGGAATTTCACCAACAGGTAGCGAATGTTCCCACACTGTGTGCGACGGGCGTCCCACGTGGACGCCCCTACCCATGGATGGGAAGCAGGGGAGGCATGTAGGGGCCGTCCCAGTTCAGTGGTTAAAATTTAAAGCCATTGTCTGCAAACTCCAAACTATAACGTAAAAGGGACCGCGCATGGTGGTAAAAACTTTGTGCGACAGGCCCGCTTATAGAAAGGAAAATATATGAAAGTCTGGCATATTGTTCCTAAAAATGATATTTTGATCCCCGTCGACGGCGGGCGGTCGGTGACGGTCGCTTCGATTGCGGCCGATCTGGCCGGTCATGCCTGGCATGTCCGGACGGAATCGCCTTATGCCATCGGCGATATGGATCTTCTCCGCGACCGGGTCAGCCGGAAATTGGGCCTGGACGGGACGGTATCGGTCGAACACCGGGTGACGTCGGTCTTTCACGGCGGCGATATGTCTCTGGCCGTGCCCGACAATGACCCGCTGCGCCAGGTCGCCGATATTTCCACTGATGATATGGAAGGCTACGGGATTCCTCATGAAGACTGCTACGATTCCATTTACGATGTGGACGACGAATTGTACGCCGATGAAGATTACAAGAAGGCCTGCCAGTCGGCGTCCCAGCCCGGTACGGGCAGTACCAGGACGGGCGGCAAGGCCAGCGGCACCAAGACCGGCGGCGACAGCCGGGTCTGGATGGGCCGGGCCTTTGGCGGCGATGCCGTCGCCATCAACGACGTCCTCGGCGAGGAACAGAACGACGTTATCCTCAAGGGGAAGGTCGTCAAGGTCGAGTTCCGGGAACTCAAGTCGAAGCGCATCCTCCTGACCTTCCAGATGGCCGACAGCACCAACGGCATTTCAGCCAAGAAGTTCCTCGACGTCAGCAATCAGGGCGGAGGCGGCAAGTTCCGCCGCAAGAACACGCTGACGCCGGAAGAATACGACAACCTGGTCAAGAAGCTCAAGCCCGGCGTCTACGTCCGGGTCCACGGCAATATCCAGTACGACAATTACCAGAACGACTACGTCCTCATGGCCTACGACATGATGGAAGCCGACGGCGGTACAGTGGAACGGGAAGACCATAATCCCACGCCGCGCGTCGAACTCCACCTGCATACGGTCATGAGCGACATGGACGCCCTGATCACGGTCAAACAGCTCATCAAGACCATCAAGAAGTGGGGCCATCCGGCCGTTGCCGTCACCGACCACGGCGTCGTCCAGTCCTTCCCGCTGCTCCAGGAAATCTCGACGGACAAGACCAACAACGTCAAGGTCATCTATGGCATGGAAGGCTACCTCTTCGATGATAAGATCGACCAGTCGTACCATATCATCATCCTGGCCAAGAACCAGATCGGCATCCGCAATCTCTATAAATTGGTCAGCATTTCCCATTTGAAATATATCTACCGCGGCCGGCCGCGCATCCCCCGGGCGGTCCTGTCAGAATACCGCGAAGGCCTCATCCTGGGCTCGGCTTGCGAAGCCGGCGAGCTGGTCCGCTCGATGGTCCAGAAGAAGCTGCCTTATGAAGAATTGAAGAAAATCGCATCGTTCTACGACTATCTGGAAATCCAGCCGCTCACCAACAACGGCTTCCTCGTCCGCGAAGGCTTCGTCGCCGATGAAGAAGGCCTGCGCGACATCAACCGGACGATCCTCAAGCTCGGCGATGACCTGGGGAAATTGACCGTCGCCACCTGCGATGCTCATTTCATGAACCCCGAAGACAAGATTTACCGGGAAATCCTCATGACTGGCAAGGGCTTCAAGGATGCGGAATTCCAGCCCGACCTCTACCTGCGCACGACCGACGAGATGCTGGCTGAATTTGCCTACCTCGGCGAGGAACGGGCGCGGGAAGTGGTCATTACCAACCCCAATAAGATCAACGATATGATCGACGACTGCCGGCCGGTGCCGAAGGAAACGCTCTATTTCCCGCAGATCGCCGGTTCGTCGGAAGCACTGAAGAACATGTGCTATAAAAAGGCCCATGAAATCTACGGCGACCCGCTGCCGAAGATTGTCGAAGACCGATTGGAAGAAGAATTCACGTCCATCCTGGGCCACGGCTTCGGCGTCCTCTATTACATCGCCCACAAGCTGGTCAAGCACTCCAACGACGACGGCTACCTCGTCGGCTCCCGTGGGTCTGTCGGCTCGTCCTTCGTGGCGACTATGTCGGACATTACCGAAGTCAACCCCCTGCCGCCGCATTATGTCTGCCCCAAGTGCCAGTGGAGCGAGTTCTTTACGCACGGCGAAGTCGGCGGCGGCTTCGACCTGCCCGACAAGGTCTGCCCGAAGTGCGGCACGCCGCTCCACAAGAACGGCCACAACATCCCGTTCGCTATCTTCCTGGGCTTCGACGGCGACAAGGTCCCTGATATCGACCTCAATTTCTCCGGCGAATACCATCCGAAAGCCCATAAGTACACGGAAGAACTCTTCGGCAAGGACAACGTCTTCCGCGCCGGGACCATCGGTGCCGTCAAGGACAAGACGGCTTATGGCTACGTCATGAAGTGGGCCGAAGCCAAGGGCATCAAGGTCAACGATGCCTATGTCAACAGCCTGGTCGCCGGCTGCACGGGCATCAAGAATACGACGGGCCAGCATCCGGGCGGCGTCATGGTCATTCCCCGCGATATGGACGTCCATCATTTCACGCCCGTCCAGTATCCGGCCAACAAGAAGGACAGCGGCATCATTACGACCCATTTCGATTATCACTCCATCGAAGGCCGTCTGGTCAAGCTCGATATCCTCGGCCATGATGATCCGACGGTCATCCGCATGCTCGAAGATATGACCGGCATCAAGGCGACGACTATTCCCTTTGATGACCCGGCGACGCTGAGCCTGTTCAGCTCGACCAAGGCCCTGGGCGTGACGCCGGAAGAACTGGGCTCGAAAGTCGGCAGCCTGGGCATCCCGGAATTCGGCACGTCCTTCGTCCGCCAGATGCTCGTCGACACCAAGCCCAAGACCTTTTCCGAACTGGTCCGCATTTCCGGTTTCTCCCACGGCACCGACGTCTGGCTGAACAATGCCCAGAATCTGATCACGTCGGGGACGGTCCCCCTGAAGGAAGCCGTCTCGACGCGTGACGACATCATGAACTATCTCATCCAGCACGGCATCAAGCCCAAGACGAGTTTCAAGGTCATGGAAAATGTCCGTAAGGGCAAGGGCATCGACAAGCTCAATAAATTGGGCCAGAAGACGACGGACTACGAAGGCGAGCTCAAGGCCGGCCACATTCCGCAGTGGTTCATCGACTCGTGCCACAAGATCGGCTACCTCTTCCCGAGGGCCCATGCCGTGGCCTACGTCATGATGGCTTTCCGCATCGCCTGGTACAAGATTAACCAGCCTCTGGCCTACTACTGCGCTTTCTTCACGATCCGCGCCAAGGCCTTCAAGCTGTCGGCCATGATCCACGGCCTGGAAGGGCAGGAACGGGCCATGAAGGAAATCGCCGCCAAGGGCAAGAGTGCGTCGAAAATCGAACAGGACCTCTATTCGGCCCTGGAACTGGCCATTGTATTTATTCTGAGAGGGTTTTCATTTATTTATTTAGATATCTATTGGTCGGCAGCGACGAAGTTCACCATC